>OLQN01000065.1_pt1 | contig 83012 bp, 76 predicted proteins | sample 1673181 | NCBI WGS metagenome assembly OLQN01 (sample SAMEA3136763, study PRJEB25190) | human gut metagenome | biome: human gut; feature: human-associated habitat; material: faeces | place: Austria | collected 2013
ACTCAACACAATCCATAACGTTCATGTCTTTCATGCCCTGCCAGTTCTCATCTTTGGCATATTTTACAAAGTACAGCGGAGACAGTTCCATCGGACAGACATCTACACAGCGTCCGCATTTGATACATGGCTGCTCTTTTGTCTCATCTGTATCAATGGCAATAATTCCGTTGGATCCCTTCATCATAGGAACATCCAGTGTATTCAGTGGGAATCCCATCATTGGTCCGCCCATCTTAACCAGAACATCCTCATCTGTAAATCCACCGCAGTAGTCGATCAACTCTCTTACGCTTGTACCAATTTTGATGATAAAGTTTCCAGGATTCTTGATCTTCTCACCTGTAACAGTTGCAACACGCTCAATCAGAGGCATTCCTGTCTGGATCGCATCTGAAATTGCCTTTACTGTACTGATATTATCTACTACAACACCAACATCTGCCGGAAGACCGCCGCTTGGAACAATTCTGCCCATAACACGCTTGATCAGAGTTTTCTCAGCGCCCTGTGGGTATTTGGTTCTGGCAACAAATACTTCCATATCTCCGATATTGGCAACTTTTTCCTGCATTAATTCAATGGCATCCGGCTTGTTATCCTCAATAACAATGATACCCTTCTGGGCACCGGTTGTCTTAAGAACTGCTCGCAGACCAAAAATAATATCATCTGCATACTCAAGAAGTACTCTGTGATCTGCTGTCAAAAGCGGTTCACATTCGCATCCATTGAGAAGGATGGTATCAACTGGTTTCGCCGGTTTCAGCTTGACACAGGTCGGGAAACCTGCACCACCCATACCAACGATTCCTGCTTCACGAATGATATCAATGATTTCATCCGGAGTAAGCTTGTCAAGGTCTCCATGTGGCTGTACGGATTCGTGCAGAGTATTTTTTCCATCCGATTCAATAACAACAGCCATCACTTCACTACCTCTTGTGCCGTGCATACGAGGTTCAACAGCAACTACCGTTCCGCTTACGCTGGAATGTACAGGAGCGCTGATAAATCCGGCAGCTTCGCCGATCTTCTGACCGACTTTTACTGTATCACCAACCTGAACGATTGGATTCGCCGGAGCACCCAGATGCTGAGACATGGAAATTACAACCGTCTTCGGATCCGGGAACTTCTTAAGAGCAATGTGCTCACTGAATTCCTTGCGCTCTGACGGATGAACACCACCATAATAACCATCCAGTCTGTTTTCTCTGATTGATTTCACATAATCATTGATCACCTTGAAATTAACCTTGGAGAAATCACGAACCTGTACGGGCTGATTAAGGAATTCTTCCAGACGTCCCTGTTTCGCCAGTCTCTGGTAAATTTTCTCCCATGCGCAGTCCTTATTGGGATCTACTTCGCACTTTCCATTCTTTGCTCCTCCACACTGACCATTCACAAGACTCTTGGAACAGTCAACGATGGGACAGACACCACCGGTAATATTCAGATAACACTGTGCACATGCATCACAGCTCTTCTTGGTAAGTGCCATGCCATGATGACCTCTGTAGTTAAGGGTATTGCTTGCAGCAACAACCGGCTTACCTGCCAGATCTGCAACAGTCTGAATACCAAGACCACAGGAAATTACTACCACATTCTCTGTTCCTTCCGGAAGCAGATCCTGCAATTTTCTTTCTGTGTGCATTTTATTGCATAAGAAATCAACTTTCGCACTACCTGTGACAGTCTTTCCCTGCTCCTCAGCAAACTTCAGGAATTCATCGCAATCCGGTTCCTCAACCGTCTCAAATTCCTTAAAGCACTTATTACAGGCAATCACAAACAGGTTGTCCTTGCCGTTCAGCACTGATGCAAGCTCATCACTGCTTTTCAGCTTGTACTTAGTATAATTTTCCAATTGCTCACCTTCCTTATAATAAAAATTATATTCTTATACTATCTGTTCTTATCCGTTCCCTCCACAAAAAAACTTATAAAAGCAGATAAATAAGTTACTGTTTTTTCTTATATAATTTACCACAAACTGACTATTTTATCCAGTCTTTGTGACTATTCTGCCTTCAAATTATGTTTTATTTTTTCATTGTTGGTTCTTTTTCTTAAGTTGTTCGTATTATAGTTTATGGGAATGGATATGTATTGTAAAAAACGATACTATTTTTACAAAATCATCTGAAGATATGTTATAATGGGAATATCTGTTGAATATCGTTAAAAGAAATATTATGATTCCGTTCAGCATAGAACATTGAATCATTAATGAAAGATACTTACGAGGTGTAAAGCTTATGAAATACAGAGATGAGTTCCACATTGCATCCACTGCGATTCTGCTCAGTGTGGCTATGGTTGGAATTTCCGTAGTCGTTCCCAAAGAAAGCAGAGTGCCAACTGCCAAGACCACATTAACAGAGGCTCCTGAAACAGCTGCTGAAGCGGAAGCTGCACAGCAGGAAGAATTTCCAATTTACAGTCAGGACAGTAATTATGACGAGACTTATGACTACAGCCAGGAAGATAGCTCCTACGACAACAGCTATGATTCTTCGGACGGCGATTCTTCAGGAAGCGACCAGATCACTTATCCTACTGAGGATTCTGGAGATGGCTCAGGAAGTGACTCATCTGATATTCCGGATTATACAGAAGATACCTCCGAAGATCCCGGACAAGATAACGATGAGAACTGGGATTATATTGATAATGGAGATGGTTCTGATTCCGATAACGGAGGAGACTATACGGAGGATACCTCCGATCAGGATATTGAATATTATGAATAAAAAAGGATCCTGCCCGGCAGGGCTTGGAAATTCCAACGGAATTTCCTGTTACATAATAAAATCCCCGGATTTCCGGGGATTTTATTATTATCTGATCTTATTTAAAAATCCAAATGGTTCCTTATCTTCCAGAAAATGCATCAGCATATATGCCGTCATGATCGCTACATTCTCTTCCTTCAGAATCCGCTTCGCTTCCTCGCGGTCCGCCAGAATCACTTCAATCTCTTCCGTATCTTCCTGTGCCTTGGAACTGATTTCGCCGCTGGCATATCCATATACAGTCGCACAAGACTCATCTGTCATTCCTACAGTAGTGAAATAAGGCTTCTGGTAAGCTTCTGCTACCGGAATGGAATCAAGCTTCAGTCCGGTTTCCTCGTACATTTCACGAATTGCGCCTTCATGGTAATTCTCATCCGGCTCTACCAGACCAGCTGGAAATTCATAAATATAATCGCCTAATGTATAACGATACTGGCGAATCAACACCACTTTGTCATGTTTTTCGCCATAAATGCTATAAATGATCACACCGTCCGGATTGTTCTTATGTGTCACCATTTTCAGGCTGGCAACATCTTTTGCACGGGAAGACACAAAATAGTTTACCGGGGTATTGTGCACACTGGTGGCTTTTACATTATAAAGGTTTACATAACGATTATCTGTCTGTTTGGTAATGCTGTTGATTTTTCCCATAGGAACCTCTTTTCGTCAGTTCTTGCTGTTCTGGTCAGAGGTCTCGCTAGAGCGTGTTTGAAAAAGGCTTTCTGCAAGATGTGCGTCACAATTTGTGGGAGATTTTGTCCGGATGAGGGCGTCGTAGCGGGCTACGACAACCGAATTCGGGCAAAATATACCGCAAAGTGGGGCGTGCAGATTGCAGGAATGATTTTTCAAACAGGCTCTAGATCTCACCAAGGAACAGAGAATCAGTCACCGCGAAGAATCACACGGATTCTTTTATAAATAAAGAACACGATCACTGAGGTTAATGTGTATTTGAATAAATTGAATGGTACAAGGATCATAATTGCAAAAGTAAGAAGGTTGGTTACACCGCTGTGTACTGCTGCACCCATTTCAATAAATGCCTGTACCGGCATTCCAAATGCCTTGCCGTATGCCGGAAGAAGTACAAATGCGTTTACAAAGCATGCAAGCACTGTGGTAAGAATTACACCTGCTGCCATACCTGCCACTGCATGTGTTCTTGTCTTCTTATGCTGATAACGATAGATCAGTCCGGCTGGAACTACATAAGAACAGCCAAAGAGGAAGTTTGCCACATCACCAACGCCTGCTGTCATAGTTCCCTTAGTTACCAGATGTACCAGAATCTTCACCAGTTCGATCAGTATACCTGCTACAGGTCCCATTGCAAAAGAACCGATCAGTGCTGGAATCTCAGAGAAATCCAACTGATAAAAGGACGGTGCCAGAAATGGCAGCGGTACCTCAAAATTCATCAACACACCTGCCACAGCGCCTAACATTGCTACCTGGGCAATGGTTCTGGTGCGGCTTCGCTCCATTACATTTCCATTTTTGATTACTTGTTCGCTCATACTCATTGCTCCTTAAATTATAATATTTAAAGAAAATTTCTGCAAGTATGGGATTAAAATGTTACCAGTAAACAGTAACGGTTACTGTTCACCAGTAACGTTAAAATCACCACATAAAAAGCCCCGAAATCTCTTCCGGGGCAATGAGCACGTACAAAAAAATCAACCGATCTAAATATTCTGCGCGTTCTTCTCTCATCCAGACTTTACTGTCGGTTTTGGAATTTCACCAAATCAGCCGCCAAAGCGGGTCGCGGACTATACCGCCGGTAGGGAATTTCGATTTCCAAGGATTTCGATCACCCTGCCCCGAAGAAATTTTCTTTTCATGGTGGATTATACAATAGAAATAGGATAATTTCAATAGGAAATCTATTTGTACATTTATTTCATATTTTCTATTATATATCTATTATCATTTGTCTTTATTTGCCTCCACAACATGCACATCCATCTGCGGATACGGAATAGAAATTCCGTTGGCATCAAAAGATTCTTTGATTTTCTCATTCAGCCGCCATTTGATCTTCCAGTATTTATCGGTGGGAACCCAGACGCGAAGCCCCATGACTACGGCGCTGTCAGCAAGTTCGTCTACAAAGACCAGCATGTCTTTGTCCGATTTGGTTCCGGGATCTTCCTGTAAAATGTGCTGCAAAAGCTTTTTTGCTTTCTTAATATCAGAATCATAGGAAATTCCCACTTTGATTTCCAGGTTACGCAAATTCTGCGCAGTTACATTGATAATGGTGCTGTTGGATAATTTTCCATTTGGAATGATTACATGCTTATTGTCAATGGTGATCAGGGTCGTATAGAACATCTCAACCTTATATACGGTTCCCTCCGTCCCACCAGCCTGATCCTGTATAATATAATCTCCTACCTGAAATGGCTTAAACAAAAGTAGCATAACGCCGCCAGACAGATTCTCCAGACCGCCCTGCAAAGCAAGACCAATGGTAACGCCGGCAGTTCCCAGAAGAGCTGCTACTGAAGATTCCTTCACACCGAAATTAGTAGCTATATTAAAAATCAGAATCAGATACAGCAAAAATTTTCCAAAAGAACAGATGAACTGGGCAACCCCCATGTCTATGCCGGCCTTTTCCATGGAACGCTTCGCAACTTTCAGCAGCCACTTGATCAGCTTTGTTCCCACATAAAAAGCTACAATAGAAAGAACCACTTTCATTCCGAAGCTGATCAAATCCGGAATATGACCGTTAAAGTAAGCCTTGATCTGATCCCAGTTGGAGCTTACTTTATCCACTGTTTCCTGGACAGTCTCCTGAACTGCATTCTCTATAACCTGTCCTTCCAAATTCCCATCTCCTTTTTTCAGTCCTTTCCCGTAAACAATTCTGTTTCTTGCTATCCAAAAACAATTTCGTCCTGTTTTCCACCGGAAATTCATTTTGGAAACAAATTATCCACCGTCTACTGCAAGACTCTCCACAGTATCAACTGCGCTGCCAGAATTAACGGCACACCCAGACGGAATTTCCATTTTCTGATTTTATGATGAAAAAATTGCATTCCAAGAAGAGCTCCAGCGGAACCGCCAATGGCAGCCACCGCAAGAAGCTGGGCTTCCGGGATGCGCCACTGTTTCCGGATGGCTTTCTGTTTATCGATGCCATACATCCCGAATGCTGCAATATTAACGAAAACCAGATATACAACAAGAATATTTTCTAACATTTTAATCCAACTCTCTAATTTCCCTGCCAAACACGCTATAAAGCGTGTTTGAAAAAGGCTTTCTACAAGGCAATGGCAAGAGAAATAATGTTTTCCCTCTTCTCTTTATTTATTTAATCCCTTCATAGAAAGGCTGATCCGGTTCTTCTTCTCATCCACACCGAGAACACGAACCTCCACAACATCTCCAACGCTTACAGCTTCCAACGGATGTTTGATAAATTTTTCACTCATCTGGGAAATATGAACAAGTCCGTCCTGATGAACTCCGATATCAACAAAAGCTCCGAAATCGATTACGTTGCGGACAGTTCCTTTCAGGATCATACCCTCTTTCAGATCCTTGATATCCAGTACATCTGTGCGGAGAATCGGCTTCGGCATCTCATCACGCGGATCTCGTGCCGGTTTCTCCAGCTCTTTTACAATATCCCGAAGAGTGATCTCTCCAATTTCCAGTTCATCAGCAGTCTTCTTGTAATCCCTGATCTGTCTGGAAAGTCCGGCAAGCTTGCCTCCTGCAATATCCTCAGCGGAATATCCCAGTTTCTCAAGAAGCCTGGAAGCCGCCTCATAGCTCTCCGGGTGAACGCTTGTCGCGTCAAGAGGATTGGAGCCGCCTGTAATACGCATGAAACCAGCGCACTGCTCGAATGCTTTCGGTCCAAGCTTCGCAACCTTCAGAAGATCTTTTCGGCTTGTGAAACGGCCATTCTCCTCACGGTAAATTACAATGTTCTTTGCAATAGCCTTGGAAACACCGGAAATATACTCAAGAAGGGAAGCAGAAGCAGTATTTAAATCCACACCTACTTTATTTACAGAATCCTCAACCACACCTGTCAGAGCCTCGCCAAGCTTCTTCTGGTTCATATCATGCTGATACTGCCCTACACCAATGGATTTCGGATCGATCTTAACCAGCTCAGCCAGAGGATCCTGCACACGTCTTGCAATGGAGGTAGCACTTCTCTGTCCTACATCAAAATTTGGGAATTCGTCTGTAGCAAGCTTGCTTGCAGAGTAAACAGAAGCACCTGCCTCATTTGTAATCACATACTGAACCTTCGCTTCCGGAATCTCCTTCAGCATATCAACAATAACCTGCTCAGACTCTCTGGAAGCAGTACCATTTCCAACAGAAATCAGGGAAATGCCATACTTCTTGATCATAGCTTCTACTGTATCCTTCGCAGCGCGAATCTTCTTCTCGTTAGTAGGAGCAGTTGGATAAACAACTGTGGTATCCAGAACTTTTCCAGTAGGATCTACAACGGCCAGCTTACAGCCTGTACGGAAGGCCGGATCCCATCCAAGGACAGTCTGTCCGGCGATTGGAGGCTGCATGAGAAGCTGCTCCAGATTTTTGCCAAATACTTTGATGGCTCCGTCCTCTGCCTTCTCAGTCAAGTCACTTCTGATCTCGCGCTCGATTGCAGGAGCGATCAGACGCTTGTAACTGTCCTCTGTCACTTCTTTCAGAATCGGTGTAGTAAATGGATTGTCTCGGGTGATCACCTGCTTCTCAAGGTAACGAAGAATATCTTCTTCTGGTGCAGCTACCTTGATAGTGAGGAATTTCTCTTTCTCACCACGGTTCAGCGCCAGCACACGATGTCCAGCCAGCTTCTTCACCGGCTCCTCAAACTCATAATACATCTCGTATACAGACTGTGCCTCCGGATCTTTTGCCGTAGAACTGATGGTTCCTTTTTTTGCAGTAAGATCACGGATGTGGATTCGATAATCTGCCTCATCGGAAATATGCTCTGCAATAATGTCCTTTGCACCAGCAATGGCATCTGCCACAGAAGCAACCTCTTTTTCCTCGGAAACAAAGGCTTCTGCTTCTTCCTCGATGGACTTGCCTGTCATCTGAAGCATAATAATATTTGCCAGCGGCTCCAGACCTTTTTCCTTGGCAATTGCTGCCCTGGTACGTCTCTTCGGACGGTACGGACGATAAAGATCCTCTACCACTACCAGTGTCTGTGCTGCCAGGATCTGTGCTTTCAGCTCTTCTGTCAGTTTTCCCTGGTCCTCAATGCTGGAAAGAACCTGATTCTTCTTGTCTTCCAGATTTCGAAGATAAGTCAGTCTCTCGTTCAGGTTACGAAGCTGCTCATCATTTAAGGTTCCAGTAGCTTCTTTTCTATATCGTGAAATAAAAGGGATGGTGTTTCCCTCATCGATCAATTTAACAGCAGCTTCTACCTGCCATTTCTGCACCCCAAGTTCCTGGGTGATTACCTGTAAAATATCCATTTTTTCAATCTCCTCTTGTTGCTTGTATTTCTAATTTCTGTAACCGTCATTATTTTCTGTATCATATCCGTTTCCAGAATCATTGGTCCAGTTATGAAAGCCGCCGTCAGCAGTTCCATCTCCTGGCAGTCTGTAGTCCAGTTCCCCATCCAGATCCCGATAAAATGCCACCATGGACATTTCCATATAAGGCATGATCCAGAAAAGTGCAATATAGAACGTGAACACAGATAATAACAAAAGCGGGATAAAGCTGAGATTCAGCTTCACATATCTCCAGATATTTCCCTTCATCAGCCTTGCGCTCTCTTTCAGTGCCTGGATTCCTCCAAGCTCTGTGTCATCCGCCATGAGAAAGTAGGTCATGGCAAATGGAAGGGAAATAAGAAAATTCAGCAAAGTGCTTACAGCCAGCAGTCCCAGAGTCATGGAAAGCCACTGGATCTGGGAATCCACAGTCAGTCCCGGATCTGTGGTAAAGCTCACATAATAGTAAGGGATTGCTGTGACCAGCTGGATCAGCGCCAGCACAAAGCCTGCAACGATCACCCTGTCTGGCTGGTTTTTGAAAAAGTAGCCCAGATCTCCCAGAGAAAACTCCTTTCCCCTGGAAATATTCAAAAGCATATACCCCAGACCAGCGGAAATGATCCCCACGATCAGTGACACCACCAGCATAAATACTTCACTGAGAACCAGATCCAGCGCGGATGTGCCAGAAAATAAATTGGTAGAAAGGATTGTTCCTAAAGTATTCAGACCATACACTGCCAGAAGCCCAAGGATCACAGTTCCAACATGTCCCTGCAATGCCTTTTTTGCCTGCAGTTTGATTTCCTTCGTACTTCTTTTTTTCATAATCATCATTCTCCTTTGCAGTGAAACAGCAGGCCGGGATTCTGATGCATCCCGGCCAGATATATTGCAGCACCATTTCGCTGTTTTCACTTTTTGCTCCATTAAGCCATGCCAGTTGTTCCCAATATAGCATTCTTCCATCTGACATCTGTAATTTTTTAATTACGCCGTTCTCTTGTTTCCCCAGAAAAACAGCGCTACCGTACCAGGACCTGTATGGCTTCCGATGGTAGTTCCGATGTTATTGATCTCAACCTTCCCATTTAATTTCGGGAAACGCTCTTCCACCAGCCTTGCCACTTCCCTGGCATCCTCTATACATGCGGACTGGGAAATATAACATTTCCCACTATAGTCAAGTCCGCCCTCAGCGTACTCTTCCATTTTGTCTACAACAGCCCGGATCACCTTTTTCTTGGTACGGATCTTAAATCTTGGGATCAGTTTTCCCTGATCATCCATATTCAGCAGCGGGCAGATATTCAGCATCGTGCCGAAAAAGCCGCTGGCCTTGGAAATACGGCCTCCTCTGATATAAAACGTAAGATCTGTGGAAAAAAACCAGTGATGCAGGTTCAGCTTGTGTTCCTCCGCCCAGGCATGAACCTCCTCAATGGGTCTGCCCTCATCCCGAAGGTCTGCAAGTTTATCCATAAAAAGCCCATATCCGGAGGATGCTCCCAGAGAATCCACCACCAGGATCTTACGCCCCGGATATTTTTCCTCCAGATCCGCTTTTGCAACGTTAGCTGAATTGATAACGCCAGAAATTCCTGAAGACAGGCAGACATGGAGCACATCTTTTCCCTCTTTCAGAAATCCTTCGAAATATTCTTCGAATTCATCTGCATTTACCTGGGAAGTCTTGGTGGATGCACCATCCTGCATGGCCTTATAAAATTGGTCAAATGGCATAGACTGTCCCAGATCATCTGCATATTCTTTTCCATTTAGTTCATAATGAAAGCAGATATAGGAAATATTTCTTTTCTCAAAATGTTCTTTCGTAAGGTCTGCTGTGGAACAGCAGCTGATCACATAGTCGCTCATATTTCCCTCCTGTTACTAATTTTGCAAAACCTCCAGATCGGGTTCTCCCTTATTCTGGAAGAATTTCATTTCTGTACGCAACACTTGCCACTGTATCCGGATCCTCATCCTTGTTAAACCAGAACTGTGCCCGGTTGTCAATCTTGGTATCTGCAGTCTTATAAATATTCAGGTAATCTCCGTCCTCATCACACGCATAGCCTTTTTCCTCTGCAGCTGCGATCAGGTCCGCCTTCTTCGCACCCAGGGTAAATCCACCGGAAAGAGTAAGGGTAAGAGCATCACTGTCGTAATTGCCTACCTCAAGCTCCCGTACAAAACAGTTCTCGATGGCAGTTGCATCCTGGGTAAAATTGTAAACACTGAAATGCACACTCTGGTTATTCTTCATCATGTCTACAAATTCCAGATCCCGGCCAGCCACATAAGCGCCATCTTCCACATCCTGAAGCTCCCAGCCATTCTCAAGGAATGCAGACACCGGAGCCGGAAGGGAATAAAGATCTCCGCAGAATTCCAACTGTGGAGCCAGCAGATCATCTCCCAGCTCAGTAGGAGCGGTATAGGAAGATACGATTTCTGGAACTTCCTCGCTTACACTTCCCTTGTCATATCCTTCTGGCTCTACGAAGTTACGCATATCTACCTGCTTCAGAGTATTGTCATCCTTATATACATAGAAATGAACTTCCTCGTAATAATCTTTCGAGTAGGAATACTTGGTATACAGGTCTCCCTCGTAAGTATCGCTTGGATCACCATAAGCAGCTTTGATATCATCAAAATTGGATTTTCCCATTACGATTCCGCCAGGCAGTTCTACAGGAGTAGCCGCCACATCAAAATCATAGCTTGCATCAATATCAATTCCTGCTACCAGACACTGGTTTAATGGCAGCTGGTTGATTCCAAGATTGATCACATCTACGGAAACGCGGTCGTCCCCTTTGTAAAAACTGATGGAACCATAGGAATTGGTTCCAACGCCCATCTCCGGGTCCTCGTTCTTGCCAAGTGTCCAGTCTGCTGCAAAATCCTGGTAATACATAGGGAACTGGTAAACCTTATCCCCGATCTTCACCTGAAAATCGTACAGGCTGTCGGACAGCTCTGTAACCGTTTCTGCACCAGCCTCAGGCTCATCAGCAGCCTCTCCTGCTGCCTCTGTAGTTTCGGCTTCCTGTGCCTCTGCATAAGCCGCGGACGGAACCGCACACAGGCACATTGCTGTAAAAAGCACTCCCAATACTTTTCTTTTCATACAGAAATTCCTCCTTAGAATGTATATTTGATCAGTCGGCAAGGCCGAAAGCATCGTGTACTGCATTCATAGCCCGGATTCCGTCTTTTTCGTTGATAAGGACGGTAATACGGATTTCAGATGTGGAGATCATATTAATGTTTACGCCTTCATTGTAAAGGCTCTCAAACATCTTGGCAGCCACGCCAGGATTGCTGAGCATACCGGAGCCAACAATGGAAAGCTTGGCGATATTGCGCTCAGAGTGAAGCTCCTTGAAGCCAAGGCGCTCCTGGCTCTCCTCCAGAGTGGCAACTGCATCATCCAGATCATCCTTATTTACGGTAAAAGAAATGTCCTTTGTTCCTGCACGTCCGATAGACTGCAGGATAACATCTACATTAATATTTTTCTTTGCAAGGGTATCAAATACCTTAAATGCAACACCAGGCACATCACGAAGTCCCAGTACTGCGATCCTCACAGCGTCTGTATCCAGCGCAACACCGCTGATCAGCATTCTTTCCACGCTAACTACCTCCTTAACTACCGTTCCTTCACTGTTATTCAGGCTGGAGCGGACCACAAGGGGCACTCCGTATTTCTTCGCCATTTCCACAGAACGGTTGTGAAGTACACCCGCTCCTGATGTTGCCAGATCCAGCATCTCATCGTATGTGATCTCTTTCAGCTTTCTGGCATTTGGAACCTTACGTGGGTCGGCTGTATAAACGCCGTCCACATCTGTATAAATCTCGCAGGCGTCTGCATGAAGCGCTGCTGCCAGTGCCACGGCAGTGGTATCAGAACCGCCTCGTCCCAGGGTGGTATAATCATCATACTTATCCACTCCCTGGAATCCGGTAACGATGACAATCCTGCGGGCATCCAGCTCACGGCGGATACGCTCTGTGTCAATTCTTTTCAATCTTGCATTCTGATGGCTGCTTGTGGTATGCATGGTCACCTGAAAAGCATTCAGGGAAACCGCCGGAACGCCCAGCTTGTGCATTACCATGGCCATCAGAGATACGGACATCTGCTCACCGATGGTAAGGAGCATATCCATCTCACGCTTCGGAGGCTTGTCGTCCATATCATGAGCCATACGGATCAGCTCATCTGTATATTTTCCCATGGCGGACAAAACCACCACCACGTCATTTCCTTTTTTATATTCCTCGATACAACGGTTGGCAACATTATACATTCTCTGTTTGTCCCCAACGGAAGTACCGCCGAATTTCTTAACTATCAGCATAGTTTTTCCTTTCACGCTGTCAGTTTTATTTTTTATCTGCGCATACAGACAGTTTCACGCAGCTGCCCATTACCTGAATAACTGCGGTTTCATGTTATCAGTCTTTCACGCGGATCATGCCCAGAACATTCTCTCCAAGCGCTTTCACACGCGCTTTGTACTCGCCCTGTGTCATAAGTCTGGTAATAAAACCAAATTCTTCCGGAAGGGAATCCGGCTCGATCACAGCCTCAACCTTACCAAAAGCCTTATCCACCTCATCCAGGGAAGTATCCTTCACACGGACAAAGAAACGGCCTTCTACAGAATCCGGCTCCATCAGGGTCATCTCTTCATTGCTCCAGTTATTCGGAATGGTGTCATGAAGATGCTTTGCAGCCTCCACAACGTCTGCTGCAACTGCACTGGCAGTAGGAAGCTTGCCAGCTCCGCTTCCATAGAACATGGCATCGCCAAGCATATTTCCATGTACAAAAATACTGTTGAACACACCTTTTACGCCATAAAGAGGATTATCCTGTCCAACAAGGAAAGGTGCTACAAGTGCGTAGAAGGAATCGTCTCCCAATTTCTTGCTTGTGCCAAGAAGCTTGATGCTTCTGCCCATTTCTCTTGCGTATTCCATATCCTCTGGTGTGATCTTTGTAATTCCTTCTGTATAAACATTTTCAAAATTCAGGAATTTTCCATATGCCAGAGAGGAAAGAATGGCAATCTTACGGCATGCGTCCTGTCCTTCCACGTCAGCGGTAGGATCAGCCTCTGCGTAGCCTTTTTCCTGAGCCTCTTTCAGAACAGTATTGAAATCAGCACCTTCTGTGATCATCTTATCCAGCATATAGTTGGTAGTTCCGTTCAGAATTCCGCTGACCTCATCGATCTCATCTGCGGTAAGAGAACCGTTGATGGCACGAATGATCGGGATTCCACCGCCGCAGCTTGCCTCGAAAAGGAAGTTGATCTTTTTCTCTTTTGCAATTTCCATAAGCTCAGGACCGTATTTGGCAACCAGAGCTTTATTTGAGGTGCACACACTCTTGCCGGCTTCAAGTGCTCTTTTTGTAAAAGTATAGGCAGCACCGGTTCCTCCCATTACTTCTACTACAATTTTAACTTCCGGATCATTTACGATCTGCTCAAAATCATGAACAAGAATCTCTTCTACCGGATCTCCCGGGAACTCACGAAGATCCAGTACATATTTGATCTTAATCTCTTCCCCGGCTCTTTTGTTAATCAATTCATGATTGGTGCGGATGACTTCTACTACACCACTTCCAACTGTGCCATATCCTAACACTGCAATATTTATCATCTGTCCGTTACTCCCTGCCTAAAATTTTTAAATAATGGATTCCTTCCATCTGTTCAATGTCATCCACCATTGCCTCTGCATCCCCTTCTCCCTGAAGGATCTGCACACTTAAGGTAAGAGTGGCAATACCACTGATGGGAATACTCTGATGTATAGTCAGAATATTGCCATGATTTTCCGCAATAGCCCGAAGAACATTGGATAAAATTCCCGGCTCATCATCCATCTGTATAATAAAAGTGATGGTCTTTCCCTTGGCTTCCTCGTGGAAGGGAAAAATATCATCTTTATATTTATAGAAAGAGCTTCGGCTGATTCCCACAGCGTCTGCAGCTTCCTGAACTGTAACTGCCCGCTTTGATTCCAGAAGCTTCTTCGCTGCAACTACATTCAGAAGCACTTCCGGCACAGCCCGCTCTTTTACTACAAAATATTTATTCTTATCTGTTGTCTTTGGCATCCTGCATTTCCTTCCACTTTCACTGCGCCCTGCAAATCTCTGCCACTACAGCCGCTGTATCCAGACATAATCCGGAAACTGGCATTGCCCTGTTACCGTTACTTCGTGAACAGCAGCATGCTTTTACTGCTGCTCTGCAGGTCTCTTCGCAAGTGCGATCCATTTCAGATATGCATTAATAAAGATATCAATGGCACCATCCATAACTGCATCTACATTTCCGGTTTCTTCATTGGTACGGTGATCTTTGACCATGGTATATGGCTGCATAACGTAGGAACGGATCTGGTTGCCCCAGCCGATATCCGTTACTTCGCCTCGGATTCCGGAAAGCTTGGCTTCTGCTTCCTGCTGTTTCAGAAGATATAACTTCGCTTTCAGCATCTGCATAGCCTTATCTTTATTCATATGCTGGGAACGCTCATTCTGACACTGTACCACGATTCCTGTTGGGAAATGAGTGATACGGATAGCGGATGAGGTCTTGTTGATATGCTGTCCGCCGGCACCACTGCTTCGGTAGGTATCAATACGGATGTCCTCATCATTGACCTCTACGTCCAGATCTTTCTCAATATCCGGCATTACATCGCAGGATACGAAAGAGGTCTGGCGCTTTCCAGCCGCATTGAACGGGGAAATACGTACCAGACGGTGAACACCTTTCTCAGACTTCAGAAGTCCGTATGCGTTCTCTCCGTTTACCTGGAACGTAACAGATTTGATACCAGCTTCATCGCCGTCCAGATAGTCCAGAACTTCAATTGAAAAGCCCTTGCGTTCAGCCCAGCGTGTATACATACGATACAGCATACTGCACCAGTCGCAGGCTTCTGTTCCACCAGCTCCTGCGTTCAGTTTGATAATAGCATTCTCGCCGTCATACTCTCCTGAAAGAAGTGTCTTCACGCGGATACTGTCAAACTGTGCCTGGAACTCATCCAGCATTTCCTGGATTTCTTCGATCATGGACGGATCATTTTCCTCATAGCTCATCTCGATCAGGGTCTCCATATCTTCTTTCTGGGTTACCAGATTCTGATAGGTTTCCATGTCGTCCTTCATGCTCTTTAATTCTTTCATTTTCTTCTGGGATACTTCTGCATTGTCCCAGAAATCAGGCGCTTCCATTTCGCGCTCTAATTCTTCAACCCGCTTTTCTTTGTTAGCCAGGTCAAAGTGAATCCCTCACTTCCACTAATGGTTCTGTGTATGTTGCAAGAATGCTCTTGAACTGGTCTAATTCAACCATAGCTTCACCTTCTTTCTAATATTTCTGTGTAACAGTCCAGTGTTTTCTGAATCGTTACATTTCTCCAACAATGCCGCCGGCCTGGAACGTGTTTGAAAAATCATTCCCGCGATCCGCACGGCACACAGACTTTCAAACTATACAATAGCATATTCCGTGGAAAATTACAATAAAAAGCGGTGTGGAAAGGAACAGCCACACGTTACCGTTTTCTTTATGAATAACAGGCATTCTCTCTGTTGCGATTTTTTCTCAAAAATGGATTTTAGAATAGGTTGAAAAATTTCTGTATTTCTTATATCATAAACTAATAGTCCGTTTGTGGGTCATGGTTCTATGATATAATGATTTTGGTTAAAGCGATTAATGAAGAGGTATCATTTTTGAAGAAAAAAGAAGCGGTATTTATTGGTGCACTATTGGTTATTTCAGTGGTGCTTTGTATTTTTGTTTATGCGGTTCCACATGGAACTCATGGGTCGATTCAGATTATGGTGGATGGGGAGCTTTATGGGACTTATTCACTGGCGGAGGATCAGGTGATCCAGATTGGGGATACCAATGTGTGTGAAATTAAGGACGGCGAGGTAAAGATGACAGATGCGGACTGTCCGGATCATCTTTGCATGAAGCAGCCGGCAGTGGGCAGTGCAGGCGGATATATTGTGTGCCTGCCAAACAGAGTAGTCATTCAGGGAGAGGGCGATTCAGATTCACAGGATTCCGAGAGTGGATTTGACGCAGTGGTGTAAGTGATGGATCAGAAAAAGACAGCGTATCTTGGGCTGTTTGCAGCCATTGCCATTATTTTCGGGTATGTGGAGTCGTTGATTCCATTTTTTGCGGGAATTCCGGGAATGAAGCTGGGGCTTGCAAATCTGGCGGTGCTTTTTGTGCTGGAGAGATATACGTGGAAAGAAGCGGCGCTGGTTTCCATTGTGAGAATTTTTATTATCGGTTTTATGTTTGGAAGCGGCTCCAGTATTATGTATAGTCTGGCGGGGGCGACCCTTAGTTTGATCGTGATGGTTTTTGTAAAAAATAAGATTGGATTCGGGCAGCTGGGTGTAAGTGTGGCTGGTGGCGTTTCCCATAACATTGGTCAGCTGCTGGTGGCGATTCCGGCAACACATACGGTGGGACTGTTGTATTATTATGCTCCGGCGCTGATGGTTTCCGGAGTAATTACAGGACTGCTGATTGGAGTGCTGACGAAGGAAGTTTTAAAAAGAATTCCGTAAGGTATTAGTACCGGACGCGTTTGGACTGGATATATTCCACGCGGGGAGGCGCAACATTCCGCGGAGCTAACTGCTAACTGCGACTAAACATCTCAGGAGAGCCTTCGATGTTAAGTCTTCGTAAGCAGTGGATCTCCGCTCCATTAAGGGCGCGCCTTGAATGCCCCGCTTAGGAATATACCCAGCCCAAATGCTGTTGGTTGAAAAAGAGCTCCAGGCGATAGTTTTGAACTATCGTCGGGAGCTCTTCTTGCTATTCCATAAGCTATCAGTTTCTATGAATCTATCATGGACAACTTATAATTCGTTTACTATATATCCGTCTTTCATTAATTCGAATTTATCCATCAATCCACTTGTCACATACACATTTTTGTCTTCATCAACGAATACGGCTTCTGCATCATATTTCTCTAAAAGAGGTTTCGCGGCGTCCATACCCAGGACGAAGCAAGCGGTGGAAAGGCCGTCGGCCAGATAACCCTGGTCGCAGATGATGGTAACAGAGGTGAGACCATTCCAGACCGGGTAACCGGTCTTTGGATCCAGGATGTGGTGGTAGCGGATTCCATCATCTATGAAGTATTTTTCGTAGTCGCCGGAGGTGGAAAGGAACTGGTTGGCGTCCAGGGTGATGGCGCCAAGGTAGTCACCTTCGGTGTCACGGGGATCGGTGAGGGCTACTTTCCAGGGGGAACCGTCTGGCTTTTCGCCGTAGGTCATGACACTGCTGCCGCCTAGGTTCAGGATCATACCAGAAACATCGGGCTGGCTTCTAAGGTAGTCCATAATCAGGTCACAGCCCATGCCTTTTCCAACGGCACCAAGATCCAGGGTACAGCCATCAAGAAGGGTTACATTGTTTCCGTCCATCTGAATTTTCTCGTATCCCACTTCGGGAAGAAGAGTGTCAATTTCGGACTGGTCCGGGACATGAGGATTCTCGCCGTCAATGTCCCACAGACGGATGATTTTTCCAAGGGTGGGGTCAAAAGCACCGTCGGATTCCTGGGAAAGCTGGCGAATTTTCTCAAGGTCGGCGGCAAGTTCATCAGAGACTTCCATGGTCTTGCCATCAGCATTGTTCAACTGAGAAATCTGGGAGTTTTCCTCTGTCCAGGAAAGGAGGGTGGTTTCCATTTCGCGGAGCTTTTCGCCAATCTGGGTGTTGATGTCCTCGCCTGAGGTATAAAGGGTTTCGGAAACTACCGTGTCCATTGCGAAATCTGCGTTGGTGTATTTTTCCACGTCAGATGCATAAACAACTGTAGTTGTTTTTCCCAGTACTGTTGCGGAAATGACAGTGAGAAGCAGGCTGCCCCAGAGGATTCCTGCCGCACTTCTCTTTCTCAAATGCCTTCTCCCATTAAACATATCCAAGCAGGTAAGTGATTGACCTCTGGACTGCTTTTTATAATGTACCTTAATTAAATCGAATTCATTCTGAAATCTTACTTTACTTCTTTTTTTACTCATATCCTGTTCTTTCTGATTTTATTTTCTCTTACTTTCCAATAGCTTTCGCCCATCTTTTCCAAGCGCGTGTTTAAAAAGAGCTCTCATCTTTCATCTTCGGAATCCCGATCCGGATATTCTTCTTCGGGCAGATTCCCTGGCAGGCGTGGCAGCAGATACATTCTCCTGAGAGAAGGGTATCACCGTCAATGTCCAGATGAGCAGGACAGCGCTTTTTGCAGGCTCCGCATTTCGCCGGACAGGTGCTTCTGTCACGGTTGAACAGTGCAGAGGGTGCTATAGGCATTATAGCAAAAATCGCGCCCATTGGGCAGAGGAACTGGCAGAAAAATCTTTCCTGGGTGCACATTCCGATCATGATCAGAAGCAGCAGCACAATCCCCACCTTGTAGGCGGCGCCGGGAAGTCTGCCAGCGGTGAGCATGGAAAACACATCCCAGGGGCTCATGCCCTGAAGCTTGCTGTACCAGCCGGTAAGGATAGATACAAGGAGCACCAGAAGCCAGATATATTTCACCTTCTGCAAAATACGAATGGCTTTTTCTGAATATCCGTGACGGCCTTTTTTATGAAAAACCTTCTGGCGGATAAACACAGTCAGCTCATACAATGCATCCCCAAGGGAACCAAATGCGCAGGCATATCCGCAGAAATGCCGTCCGAACAGGCAGGTTACCACCAGCAGCACGGCAGTCACATCCAGAAAGGAATTCCAGCTGATTGTCTGATGTGCTGCGATTGCCTGAAAAATGGACTTCACGCCTGCGAATGCCGTGGAAAAAAGTGCCGGAGCAAAAATGAAAAACAGAAGCTGGATGCCGGCGCGGATCAGCCGGATTTTTCTCTGTCTCTTTTTCATTGATTTTCCGCCTTTCCAAGTGCATCATTTACAGCGTTGATAATTCCAGTGGAACTGAAGGTTGCGCCGGAAATGGTGTCAACGTCTGTACTCTGGGAAGCCAGAATGGTGCTGATCACGCCCTGTCCCTGGGAAAGGTATGCAGAGTCTTCGCCTGGTGCACTTACCACCTGAATGTCTGTAATCGTGTCATTTTCAAGTGTAACCTGAACCTGGATGTTGCCGCCAAAGCCCTGGCCGTCTCCTGTGTAGGTTCCGTTTTTGTAGACAAGATCTTCACTTTCTTCCTCAGAAGAAGCGTTCTCAGCCTCTGTCTCATCTGTATTTTCGTCATCTTTTTTCGCGTCCTCGGAAGCATCCCCGGAAGATATTTCTTTCTCCTGTGCTTTTTGATTCTTCGCTTCCTCTTCTGCTTTTTTCTTCGCCTCTTCCTGCGCTTTTGCAGCCTCTTCAAGGGCACTTAATATCTCATCCTGCTGTTTTTCCAAGGCCTCCACTCTGGTTGTCAGACTGGCGATCTGCTGGTCTTTTTCGGTATCACTGTCTTTTTTCTGCATGGAGTTGTAGCCAAGGACGGCGCCAACGATCAGAAGCAGACATAAAACTCTCATAATAAAACTCTGGTATTTCATGGATTATGCTCCTTTTGCCTGATTTAATGCATTTCGAAATGCCTGAATAATTCCCTGGGAAGAATATGTGCATCCAGATACTGTATCTACACTGTCTGCTGACTGCTTTCCCATAACCTGTCCAAGAATTCCTGCCCAGGCTGTATCTACATATTCTTCATCATCATAGGAAAAATAGGTTGCTCCCACAATCTGTCCTCCGGATATTGTTACGGTAACCTGTACACTGTCTGGTCCGTCATTACCTTCTCCAATACCAGTGTAGGTTCCATCTGTATATGCACCAGCAGGCACAGGCGTGGGTTCTGGCGTAGCTGTGGGTTCCGGCGTTACAGAATTCTCTGGTGTATCCGTCGGTTCCGGTACAGAAGTTGGCTCTGGCGTTTCAGTAGGCTCTGGTACAGCTGTAGGCTCCGGTGCAGTCGTTGGTTCCGGAACAGAAGTCGGCTTTGGCGTATTTGTGGGTTCTGGCTTCTCGGTGGAATCCGGCGCCTCAGTGGGCTCTGGCGTTACTGAAGGCTGTACCTCTGTATTTTTTGCCTGCTCCAGTGCTATTTTGGACGCATCCAGAATTCCCATAGAAGAAAATGTTGCACCACTTACAGTGTCAATTCCTTCTGTACTCTGCTTTTCCAGTATTTTAGGCTGTATGGATCTCCATGCCTTATTGAAAAAGCTTCGGGTATCTGAGTTTGTATTTGTTACTTCCGTAATTTTTCCATCTTTAATCGTCAGTGTTATGTTAACCTGTCCGGAATATCCCATTGCAGACCCTGTATAGGTGCCATCTTTCAAAAGATTTACAACCGGCTGCTCATCTGACGGATTATCCGGAGTCTTGGTAGGCTGTGGAATCTCCGTTGGAATTGGTGTTACAGTTTCATCAGGTACAGTAGTCGGGGTTGGAGTTATATCTTCTTCCTTTGAGTCTGTAGTTCCTGATTGATCAGCCTTTGAAAGAGCCTGGGATAAAGCTCCGAGAATTCCATTTGAAGAAAATGTTGCCCCACTTACAGTATCAATTTCAGAAGTACTCTGTCTGGAAATCACATTGGACTTGATTGTTTTCCATGCTTTATAAAAAAATTCAGGTGTATCTGTATTTGTGTTGCTTATTTTTTTGATTTTTCCATTTTTTATTGTAACCTTTACCGTTACGGTTCCATCAAAGCCTTCTGCCTGTCCCTCATATACGCCATCTTTATAGCTGACAGAAGTATCTTTCTTCGGTTTCTTTGCAGGTTTTGGCGTTGGCGTTGGAGTTGGTGTGGCAGAATCACTGTTTCCTGCCTGTGAAAGGGCATTCTGTACTGCCTGGATAATTCCGTTTGAGGAGTAAGTTGCACCGCTGACTGCATCCACATTCGGGGACTGGCTTGATAAAACCTTACTTACAACGCCCTGTGCGGAGGCAAAATAAGAGCCTGTTTCTCCAGAGGCACTCAATATATCAACAGCTGTGATTTTCCCACCTGATACAGTTACCTGTACGGTAATCATTCCCCCAAAGCCAGTACCGCTGCCCTGGTAAGTTCCATCTTTATAGCCGCCTTCCGGAACTTCTGTAGTTGGTGTAGTGGTGGAGCCCTGACCTACCCCTGAAGATGCAGCCGTTTTTACTGGAAGGGTCTTTGAGCTTCCTTTTTTTATACCATTTTTTTTCTTTGAAATTTTGGAAGTTTTTTTCTTTGAAGAAGCTGATGATGTGTTTTTGCCTGTTTTCAGCAGACTCTCCTCTTCTGCCTCGTCATCTGCTGTCTCATAGGAATAGGCTGTTTTCAAAAGCGATTCCAGATCCTGGGATTTTACAACCTCTCTGGTTTCAGCAGTCACTTCTTTTCCACTGCTGCCAGCCTGAGCACCTGCTGCAGCCACAGCAGCAATAACCACTGCTGCCGGAGCAAGTTTCACCAGATTCTTTTTTTCAAAAGGATTCTTATCACTGTCTCGTTTTTTCATGCTGTCTCCTGTTAAAATATGTAGTAAAATAAGTTTCTTTTTACAAGCAAAAGCAGGGGCTGTTAAAAACGGCCCCCGTTCCTTTGCCTTGCTTTTGCACAAGTATTATTTGTTATCGTAAAAGCTTTGTAATCATTATTTTACTTTTACTTTGAATTTCTTAGATACTCCATTACTTGTAACAGTGATGGTTGCAGTACCTTTCTTCTTACCTTTTACAACACCTTTTGCAGTAACAGTCGCTACTTTCTTGTTGCTGGACTTATATGTTACTTTTCCGGATGGTGTTGCGGTTGCTTTGATTTTTACTGTTTTTCCTTTCTTGATTGTTGCAGAAGATTTTGCAAGCTTCAGAGAAGGTTTCTTAACCTGGATTACTACCTTCTTAGTGTAATTTCCAACCTTTACAGTAATGGTTGTCTTTCCCGCTTTTTTCGCTTTTACAACGCCTTTGGAGGAAACAGTCGCTACTTTCTTGTTGCTGGATGTAAATTTAACTTTTCCAGTTACATCATTTTTTACAACCGTAATGGTTGTAGAGGTTTTTCCTTTGGTGTAAATTGTGGAAGCTTTTGCAGTTGCTGTAATTCCTTTGGCCGGTGCTGCAGTCGGTGCCGGAGTTACAGTTGGCTGTGTAGGTGCTACAGTTGGCTGTGCAGGGGTCGGTGTTGCGGTCGGCTGCGCCGGGGCTGGTGTTGCAGTCGGCTGTGCCGGTGTTGCGGTTGGAGCCGGAGCTTTTACAAGCATGTTAAGAGCTTCTCTTAAATGTCCGATCTGCTCTTCTACGCCATAAGTTGTCTGATTCTTAATATTTGCAAGCATTTCCTCGCACTCTTCAAGCTCATTTGCAATGCTGTCTTTTGCAGCAGCCCAGCTCTCCGGAGTATAATCAGCCTCGTTCAGGGCTTTTGCTTCTGCGATAATGTTTTCCAGTGGTGTGGAATCTGCATCACCTGCAGGTTTTGCAATATTCTCAGCTGTTGCCTGGAATTTTACAACGTAATCCTGGTATCCAAGGGCATGAACAGTAAGGATCCAGTAACCAGTTCCGTCAGTTCCTTCCGGAAGCTTGCATCTTCCAGATTCTGTAAGACCAAGCTGGATACCCATCATTTTATGCATCCAGTTATCAGCTGCAAATTTTGTTCCATAGTTTGCAAGTCTGTTTGTATAAGTGGAATCATTTCCATAATATGCCCACTCAACAGACTGCATATGTGCACCAAGATCGCCATAGTTTCCAGTCAGGTCAACTCTCAGGAACTCACCATAAGAACCATTTCCAGGTTTTACAGTTGCTGTAATTCCGTCTGCCACTTTCAGCTCTGCATCTTTGATACCAGACTCAGTTCCGTTCTGTCTTGCTCCGATTACAAAGCTTCCGTCTTCAGCTTTTGTAACTTTTTTCAAACCATTTGTATTTGCAGTTACATTTGCAACAGCTTCATAGGATTTCAGTTCTTTCTCGCCATAACCGCCGATCAGCTGTCCGCCATTTTTTACAATTGCATGGCTTTCTGCAAAAGCAGCAAGGTCAGCTCTCTTAATCTCAACCGGTACATATTTCAGTCCAGTTACGGTATATCCGGTTACATTGTTCCGGTTAAATACTTCTGATGTTCCATCGGCATAATAAACTGTTTTTCCGTCTGCGCTCCAGTGGGAAACTGTTTTTCCATTAAGAACCGCGATTGCCTGGAAGCTTCCTCTGTGAAGGCCATGGTTTGCAGTTGCTCTTGTTACAGCATCAAATGCTCCAAGGTCTGACTCACCTCTTCTGTCTTTTTCTTCAGAAGAAGCTGTGGAGCCTGCATTGTATACATCCTCGGAAGCCCAGTACTCAGCCCATGTAAGACCTGCGTATACATATACGTTTTCGTTGTAAACAAATGTTACATCTGGGTATCCGGCAGCACTTACAACTACTGTATCTCCATCGTTTACAGCTGTTTTAGAATAATCAAGAGTTCCATCCTCCTGAACAATCTTCACAGCACCTTTTCCGCTTGCAGCATACTCTTGGTCACCAATTTTTACTTTTGAAACTGTTTTGGTAAATGCAACAAACTGCTCAGCGGTAATATCTGCCGCAGCAACCAGTTTTCCTTCATACTCATCATAGGAAGCCATTACAGTATCTGTTGTTGCTGTAAAAGTAGCGCTGACAGGAGCATATTTTCCATTTGCATCGGAAATTGTCAGAGTATGTGTTCCAGGTGTAAGATTTGTAACCTTTACTCCTGTCTCTGTTGTCGCTGCTTCCACATCATCAACTGCATATTTCTTTGAATAATCAGATGGAAGTGCTTCAGATAATTCAACTTTAACCTCTGCATCTGTTACCTTGATGTTGTCAACGATTGCACTGACACCTGTTTTTACCGGAACATAAGTATCTGGAATATCAAAATTAATTTCCCCCTTATCCGTATAGTACGTTACGCTGGAAATAGTTTTTCCCATCATGGATTTGTAGTGGTCAGAGCTTATTGGGCAACCGTGAGATTCTGTTGTAAAGCCGGTGCTCCATGCAAGTTCTTTTCCTTTCCAGATATTCTCAAGATGACGGAGTGCATAAGTGGTTCCGTCTGTTGTATTGATGATTACACCATAAATCTTATCACCATTAGATGCATTTACTACTGCCTTTACTGCTGTCTCATCCAGCTCAAGCTGATAATCTCCATATTTGGAATTAAGCTTTAATTCAGCATTCACACTAACATTCTGTTCGGACATTCCCTGAACAGCGCCAAAAGAAATATTTTCGTTCTCATCTACGCTCATTTCCTTGTAATATGCAGGAGTTTCTGCCGGAACATAATAAGTATAGCTTGGCTGTTCAATAAGAGCCGCTGCACCAGTATATGTATTAGTACTTACCTGGCCTTTCATGTTCGTAGTAATCTCTATAGTAGTGCTGTCTGTAATCTGTTTAAAATTTTCCAAATCAGAAGCTTTATTCACTTTTACCGGAAAAGTAACACCTGCAAGTTCATTTCCTTCCGCGCTTGTATGATAAGCAGCATTTCCATTCATCACGCCGCTCATCTTTGTTTTTGCTTTCGTCGCGGATGTAAATGCATCTACTTTTACATCATTGTTTTTCAACTCAGATCTGTAAAAAGCTTCATAGGGAATGTTCATCAGTACGATCTGACCATCCTCCACTGTTTTCACAGCTCCCGCTTCATTGTTGGTTTCGCCCTCAGTGTCTGCTAAAAAAGCATCTTCTGTGTCTCCGGTTTCGCCGTCCTCAAATCCAGACTCCTCTTCTGCGGCTTCTCCAGATTCAAAACCATCCTCTGTGTCTGTACCAAAATCTGCTGAATCGTCAGCCTCTGATGATTCGTCATAGTCGTCTGAAATCTCATCAGAATCATATATAGTCTCATCAGAAACCTCAACAGACACTTCACCAGAAGTAAAATCTTCTGCCATTACTCCAACTGGTGAACTGGTCATCGCTACAGCTGCACTCATAATGATCGGAGCAATTTTTCTTAATAACTTTTTGTCAGCCATCCTCTTCCTCCTTGTTTAACTATTATTAGTGTTTTCTAACCTTTGTTTATTTTACAGAATTATGTTAGAAATGTCTATCTATTTTTAGTTTAGACATTGCACTTTTTTTATCAACAAGAGGGGCTGTTCCGCTTACAGACAGCACACTTATTTGCAGCAAAAAAATCCAGGCACGGAAGTCTTCTTACTTCTATACCTGGATTCTCGTACATCGAATATTTAGTAACTGCCCTATTGACTTGTCTGATTTTTCATCTGCTGCGCCGCCTTCCTCCGCGATGCACAAAAATTATACTGTGTATCATTTCCCTTTGGCAGCCTTTAAATTTCATTTTTATTTATCTTTTCTGCCATATCTGCATTTTGCGCCCTCTGGCGGTCACAAATGCGTTTTAGAACAGCCGTTTTGCTACGCAGACACGGCCGTTTGGATGCGCCATACACCATATTTTCTTTCTATGAGAAAAAGCTCTCAGCCACGCTCATCTCCGCAATATATCCAACAGTTCCTGTCATAAAAATAGTTCCATCTTCTTTAATGTCGATCTGGATCATACCACCTGGCTGGTTTACATTGATTCTGTTTTCCATCAGACCTTTTCGGTAGGCTGCAATGGCTGCTGCACAGCTTCCTGTACCGGAAGCTTTTGTGTAACCGGAGCCACGCTCCCAGATCTCGATATCCAGATTTCCTTTGTCAATCTGGCGGCAGATCTGCAGGTTCACTCTTTCCGGGAACTCATCTGCATTTTCCACATATGGCCCCAGCTCCCTTACTTTTTCCGGGGATACCTGATCCATGAAAATAATGCAGTGTGGATTTCCTACTGTGAGACAAGTTGCCTTGTATTCTTTCTTGTTAAATGTAAATGGCTCATCGATCACCTCACGCACCTCGCCAGTTACCGGAATCTCTCTGGAAAGGAAGGAGGCCTTGCCCATGTTTACGCGGAACTCTGTCGCTCTGGCATTCAGACACTCTACTTCGATTGTTCCTGATAAAGTTTCAATGGCAAATTTTTTCTCTGTAACATACTCATTGTCCATAAGATATTTTGCAAAAATACAGACACCGTTTCCACTAATTGCAGCTTCACTTCCATCGGAATTAAAAATACGCATTCCCATTTTTCCGTTAATGTCAACTGGTCCGTAAAGCACACCATCCGCTCCAAGTCCGAATCCCCGCTGGCAAAGAAGCGCAACTTTTTTGCCCTGCAGCTGAAGCTGGTTTTTCTTCGCATCCAGTACCAGATAATCATTTCCAAAGCCCTGATATTTTGTCATGATAATGCTGTCTCTCATTGTTTTCAATTCCTTTCTGGCGAAACACCCGTGATCTTTTTTCTCAAATCACATCTTATATATCCAGTATAGCGTTTATTTTTCCCATGTACATAGAATAACTTGCGAAATATATTGCAAAAAATGCTGTTTTGGAGTTGTTGGAATTTCAAAGATAAGATACAATATTGCTAAAGATATTATGCCCAGAGCCTGTTTGAAAAATCATTCCCATAATCTGTACTCTCCACTTTGTGGGAAATGTTATTGTTCACTCCGTGACCAGTGACTGGGAACTTTCTCAATAGAATAACGTTTCTGTATAAAAATAACCACTGCATTTTTGTATCCGAAATACTCGTAAGAATAGGAGCTGCATTATATGAACTATTTCAATGAGCCTACTGAAAAAACCGGCTATCTGGAGCAGGATTTCCGGCTTTTTCACATCAAGGACCAGACCAAACGGGATTTTTCCTACCATTATCATGATTTTCACAAAGTGATCATCTTCCTTTCCGGAAAGGCTGCCTATCACATTGAAGGAAAGTCCTACTATCTGAAACCCTGGGACATTCTCCTCGTAAACCGTCACGCCATCCACAAACCGGAAATTGATTTTTCAGTTCCATACGAACGTTTTGTACTATGGATCCGCGACGACATCAAATCCACAGAACTGCTCCGCTGTTTTCAGAAGGCGATTGACCGGAGTTACAATCTGATCCGTCTGGACTCTGACACTCAGGAAAAATTAAAGCAGCTTCTCTACGAACTGGAAGCTGCCCTGAAAGACGAAAAATTTGGAAGCAAGCTTCTTGGCTCAGCTCTTTTTACCCAGTTCATGGTTTATGTAAACCGCATTTTTCTGGAAAAGCAGTACATTTACGACACTCGCTCCTACAGCAGTGATTCCCAGATAGAAGAGCTTCTCCGTTATATTAACCATAACCTTACTGAAGATCTTTCCATTGAAACCCTTTCGCGGAAATACTACCTGAGCAAGTATCACATGATGCGGAAATTCAAGGAGGAAACCGGTTATACCATCCACAACTACATCATTAGCAAGCGCCTTCTTCTCGCCCGCACAAAAATTTCCGAAGGCACCCCCATCCTGAAGGCCGCCCAGTTAAGCGGCTTCTCCGACTATACCACCTTCTCCCGGGCCTATAAAAAACAATTTGGTACTGCGCCGAGCCAGATGCTATAAAGGACTGCTCCCGCAATTCTCATGTAACAATAAAAGAGCGAATTTCCAAGACCTCCCGCCTCTGGAAATTCGCTCTCTATAGTCACTCTGATTTAAACATTAGCAGTTTTTCTGCCGCAGCACTGTTTATACTTCTTACCGCTTCCGCAAGGACACGGATCATTCGGATATACCTTAATTTCTTTTCTCTGAACCGGCTTACGAACACTGGAATCATCCTTGTTAGTACCAGTAACCTTAGCCACCTGCTCACGCTCGATTTTCTGCTCAACATGAACATGATACAGCATTCTGACGGTGTCCTCCTGAATGGAAGTGATCATGCTGTTAAACATATCAAATGCAGCCATCTTGTACTCAACAACCGGATCTCTCTGGCCATAAGCAGTCAGGCCGATACCCTGGCGGAGAATCTCCATGTCATCAATGTGATCCATCCACTTGCTGTCAATGCTCTTCAGAAGGATAACTCGCTCAAGCTCACGCAGCTGCTCCGGCTCCGGGAATTCGGACTCCTTCGCCTCGTAAAGCTTCACAGCCTCCTCCTTGATCAGATGCTTCATCTCATTCTTTTTCTTGCCCTTAACCTTCTCAGCTGTAAGCGGCTCGATTGGGATGATCTGACGGAGAACACTGTTGAACTCATTCAGATCCCACTCTTCAGAATCTACATCCTCAGAGAAACACATATCTACTGCATTATCTACAATATCTGTAATCATCTTGTAGATGGCATCGCGCATGTTCTCACCATCCAGTACCTGGCGGCGCTCTTTGTAGATGATCTCACGCTGCTCATTGTTAACCTGGTCATAATCAAGAAGATTCTTACGGATACCGAAGTTGTTGAACTCAATCTTCTCCTGTGCCTTCTCGATTGCATTGGAAAGCATCTTGTGCTCGATCTGCTCATTCTCAGCTACACCAAGGGAAGTGAACACCTTCATCAGACGCTCAGATCCGAACAGACGCATCAAGTCATCCTCCAGGGAAATGTAGAAGCGGGATTCTCCTGGATCTCCCTGACGTCCGGAACGTCCACGCAGCTGGTTATCAATACGTCTGGACTCATGACGCTCTGTACCAATGATTTTCAGACCGCCAGCTGCTCTTGATACATCGTCAAGCTTAATATCCGTACCACGACCTGCCATATTGGTTGCGATGGTAACTGCACCGGCCTGACCAGCCTGTGCTACGATCTCAGCCTCAAGCTCATGGAACTTGGCATTCAATACATTGTGCGGAATTCCTTCTCTCTTCAGCATACGGCTGATGAGCTCGGAAGTCTCGATAGTGATAGTACCAACCAGTACAGGCTGCTGCTTCTCATGGGCTTCCTTCACAGACTGGACAACTGCATTGAATTTCTCTTTCTTGGTCATATATACGGCATCGTCTAAATCCTTACGCTGAACCGGCTTATTGGTCGGGATCTCAACAACGTCCATTGCATAGATATCACGGAACTCTTTCTCCTCAGTAAGGGCAGTACCGGTCATACCGCCTTTCTTATCGTATTTGTTAAAGAAGTTCTGGAATGTAATGGTTGCAAGGGTTTTGCTCTCACGTTTAACCTTAACGTGCTCCTTTGCCTCGATTGCCTGATGAAGACCATCCGAATAACGGCGGCCCGGCATGATACGTCCGGTAAACTCATCGACGATCATAACCTCGTCATCTTTTACAACGTAATCCTGGTCACGGTGCATCAGATTGTGGGCACGAAGTGCAAGGATGATATTGTGCTGGATCTCAAGGTTCTCCGGATCTGCAAGGTTCTCAATGCTGAAGAATTTCTCAACCTTCTTCACACCCTGCTCGGTAAGGTTGACAATCTTATCCTTCTCATTTACAACAAAGTCACCGGTCTCGATAACTTCCTCTCCCATGATAGCTGCCATCTTGGTCATCTCATGGCTGGCTTCTCCACGCTCCAGCTGCTGTGCAAGGATATCGCAAACCTCATACAGCTTAGTGGATTTACCGCTCTGACCGGAAATGATCAGAGGAGTACGTGCCTCATCGATCAAAATGGAGTCAACCTCGTCGATGATACAGTAGTGAAGGTCACGCTGTACCAGCTGCTCCTTGTAGATAACCATGTTATCACGAAGGTAATCGAATCCAAGCTCATTATTGGTAACATAAGTAATATCACAGTTATAAGCTGCGCGGCGCTCTTCCGGCTTCATGTCATTCAGAACAACACCAACGGTCAGGCCAAGGAATCTGTGAACCTGTCCCATCTCATCAGCATCACGTTTCGCAAGGTAATCATTGACTGTGACAACGTGAACACCTTTGCCTTCCAGGGCATTCAGATAGGATGGCAATGTAGCTACAAGGGTCTTACCTTCACCAGTTTTCATCTCGGCAATACGGCCCTGATGAAGTACGATTCCACCGATAAGCTGTACTTCGAAATGCTCCATTCCAAGTACTCGCTTGGCAGCCTCACGGACGGTAGCAAATGCCTCTGGTAAAAGATCATCCAGGGTAGCTCCCTCATCCAGGCGTTTCTTAAACTCTCTTGTCTTACCGCGAAGTTCTTCGTCGGTTAATTTCTGCATTTCGGGACGCAGATCCTCGATTTTCTTAACAAGAGGCATGATACGCTTAACCTCTCGCTGGCTGCGGGTTCCGAAAACTTTTGAAAACATGTTCATTTAGCTTTTATACTCCTGTCTGTCTTTATTTTCGATGTCATATTGTGTAATATAACTGATTTCATTTCATGTAAAATTATACATTTTGTTTAACATACCAGTTTATTTTAACACTTTTTGTCATGGAAAACAATAAATATTTGATGAACAAAATATGTCTCCCATATGATATATTAAAGTAAAATGAATTTATACCCAAAATCAGCACTCAAATTATTTTGTGTTTTAGGAGAATTTTTATATGATTTATCTTTTTCAGGAACTGGACTTAATTTCAAACGAATTGCTTCACCAGATAATTTTCTCAATGCCTGTTGCACGCCGGGAATATGTTCAGCATTTTAAATTGCCGGAAGACCAGAAGCGTTCTGCCCTGGCCTGGCTGCTTTTGCGTTATGGACTTAAACAGGAATATGGTTTCCGGGAAATCCCGGATTTCCTGAAAACCTCTTCTGGGAAACCATTTTTCCGTGGGGAAAATATGCCGTTTTTTAATCTCAGCCACAGCGGAAATTTCGTAGGCTGTGCCTTGCATGACAGGGAAATTGGTCTGGATATCCAGAAGCTCACCGAGCCCCGGGAATCTCTTATCCGAAGAGTCTGCACTCAGGAAGAGCTTATTTCTCTAAGGTCCCCCCAGGATTTCTGCCTGATCTGGGCTATGAAGGAAAGCGCCGTCAAACTTACCGGAGAAGGGATCACCGGAAATTTCCGGGAGATTCTCACTCTGCATCCGGATATGCACACCCATACCATCCCATTGGAAAATGGAGCCGGGTTTCTGGCCTACAGTATTTATGACGAAAGCAAGCTCCCTGTCCGCGTAATATCCGCCAGGGAGCTTGCTGAAGAATTACTTTAAAATTCAAGCTTTTATAACTTTTTCATCAGGGAACGGATCATCCAGAAATCTGGTCACATGATACTGATCCGTTTCTGCCAGATGAAGCTGCAGCAGTGCCAGGCCAATTCCAGCTGCTCCGTCAAAACAGCCGATTGGGGTAGTCAGCACATCCGGTGCGATCCGATCCAGGGCGAAGCGCCATTTCAGAAAAGGCTCCTGTTCTTTTTCCACTTCTGCTGCATCCAGAAGTATCTTTCCGCACCGTTTCGCCAGTTCCAGATCATGCTCTTCCCCAAAGGCAGCCCAGAGACCCAGATACATATTCAGAAGCCCTGCTGTTCCGCAGCACAGGTTGTAGGTATTCCAGTAGCCTTCTGAACGTCCCTCCGGCGCACCAGTTGCTTCCAGTCCCTGTACCAGGGTGCGGATCTTTTCCTTGTATTTTGCCTTTTCCTGCTCATCCCTGGAACCTTCATACAGCTTATAGTAATACCGTACTGTGCCTGCCGGACCATGGCAGTAACCAAGATAAAACAGATTTTTACGGTCAGGCAGACCGTGAGGAAGAAGTTTTCCCACACGCATTTTCACAGCTACAGAATCCATAAAGCCGGTGATTCCCTGCTCAGCCTGCAGATATACCTCATCGCCGCTGGCCTCATACAATTTCCGGAGCACGAATCCCACGCCGGCAGTTCCCATTGGAAAGTTCGGATCGATATAATCAGGCTTTGCCCCAAAGTATGCAGGATCTACGCCTGGATACCAGCATTTTCCCTCCCCGGCATCCTGACGCTGTCCCAGGAAATTGCGGCCAGCTGTAATGCCGAAGTTTTTCCAGTCTTCATCCTGATACACATCAGCAGCAAACAGAAGAAATAATACGGTTCCTCCATCGCCTACGATTCCGGGAAAAGTGGACCAACTGTACCCCTGGCCGTTCTTACCAGGTTTTGCATCTTTTTTCATCTGTGCAATGATCGCCGCTACTGTATCCTTATATTTTTCCTCTTTTGTCACCAGATAAAGTCTGGTTAAGGCAAATCCTGCACCACTCCAGCCGCTGGAGAATGCATATTTAGAAAAATTCCGCTTCAGTTCCGGCTCATTTTTCCAGCGCCAGATAATATAATCAGCGGCCTCCTTTGCCTCCTCCAGATATTGGTTCTCTTTCGTTGCATCATAAAGTCCCAGAAGGAAGCAAATGATTCCGGACGCCCCGGCGTACATACAGATTTCATCATAGTAAATGGGGCGTCCTTTGGCAGCGTCCTCCAAAGACCAGTAAATCCCTTCCGGTCCCTTTTTCTTTCTGGTATCAATAAAATTCATAGCGCCTTTTGCGGCCGTTAAATAGTCCATGTTCGTCCCTCGAAATATCTGTATTTTTCCCGAATCTTCCCCAGAGCGTGTTTGAAAAAGGCTTTCTGCAAGATGTGCGTCACAATTTGTGGGAGATTTCGCTCGGATGAGGGCGCCGTAGCGGGCTACGGCAACCGAATTCGGGTGAAATATACCGCAAAGTGGGGCGTGCAGATTGCGGGAATGATTTTTCAAACACGCTCTAATCCTCTTTGTACATGTTGGTAGACAGATACTTAAATGCATTGTCTGCAAGCATGATTACAATATTTTTTCCTTCTGCTTCAGGACGTCTTGCAATATCAGTTGCCGCTTTGATGGCTGCTGCTGCAGATTGTCCAAGAAAAATTCCATCTGTTTTTACAAGGGTCCGTCCTGTTTCGTATGCATCCTCTGCTACTATATCCAGACATTCATCATAAGGAGGATTCTTCTGGTCAAAGAATACCGGCACACTTGCTGCCGGAATGCCGTCAAATGCAAGAACTCCGTCAATTGTGTTGGCTTCCGGATGATCCAGGGATTTTCTGGAAACCTTTGCCGGCTGAGCACCGATTACTTTAATATCCGGGTCTTTTTCTTTCAGAAATCTGGATAAGCCGGCCAGAGTTCCACCGGTTCCTACAAGTGCCACCAGATAATCCACTTTTCCATCTGTATCTTCCCAGATTTCCGGTCCGGTTGTTTTATAATGGGCATCCGGATTATCCGGGTTCGTTCCCTGGTCAATGTAATAATATCCATGTTCCTTTGCATAAGCGTTCATTACAATGGAAAGCTGTTTCATGGTAAGTCCGCCATTCTGAAGCATTTCCAGAAAACCTGGTACATCTCCAGCCTGGAGAAGGGTAACTCCATAGGCTTTCAGGATCAGGGTTCGTTCTACGGAAACGCCTGGCTGAATTACAACTGCATATTCATAGCCTCTGGCATTTGCAAATGCGGCAGTAGCGATTCCTGTATTTCCACTTGTGAAATCCAGAATCTTTCCGCCTGGTTTTAACTTTCCTGATTTTTCTGCTTCCAAAATCATATTCAGTGCTGCTCTGTCTTTTACACTTCCGGATGGATTAAAATATTCCAGTTTGCCAAGAAGATGTGCTTTTAATCCCAGCTTTTCTTCGTAGTTTTTTAATTCCACCAAAGGTGTATGTCCAACTAATTCTGTAATTGACTGATGTATGTTTGCCATTCTTCACGCCACGCTTTCCTTATATTTTTACTTTCTTTTCAGTTTTCTTCAGGATGTTTCCTCTGTTTTTGAAGATTTCTATATACTTTATTGTTTTCCCATCTATTTTCTAGGAATTATAGGTTTTATTATATTCAAAATTTTGTTCTTGTCCAATACAATTAGGTTATGGCCTGTTATAGGAAAAATTTATAGCGAAATCTATTTTGGAAAGACTCCTGCCCGACTGGGCTGTAAAAAAAGAATAGTTCTGAAAAAAAGAAAAACCAAGGGCGTGTGAAAAAGCTTTCGTTTTTCACACGCCCTTCTTATTCACCTGTTTTATTTTTCAAACGGATATATCTCTATTAATCCTCCGGCTCGATCAGTCCGTATGTATTCCCCTTACGCTTGTAAACTACATTCACCTGATCAGTCTCTGCATTGCAGAATACGAAGAAATTATGTCCAAGAAGTTCCATCTGAACACATGCATCTTCTGGATACATAGGCTTGATATCGAATTTCTTGGTACGAATGATCTTAACCTCTTCGTCCTCTTCATAATCCTTGTCCAGATATGCTTTCTGGAAGTTCGCAGCTGACTGCTGCTTATCTACGATCTTGTTCTTGTATTTCCTGAGCTGACGTTCAATTACTTCCTCTACAAGGTCGATTGATACATACATATCGTTACTGACCTGCTCGGAACGGATGATGTTGCCCTTAACCGGGATCGTCACCTCGATTTTCTGTCTTTCTTTTTCTACACTAAGAGTTACGACAACTTCAGTGTCAGGAGTGAAATACCGTTCCAGTTTACCGAGCTTATCCTCTACTGCTGTACGAAGCCCGTCTGTCACTGTGATGTTCTTTCCGCTGATAATGAATTTCATGCTTCCATCCCCTTTGCTGTTTGATGGGTATATTATAACACATTACTCTTAAAATTAACATCATTTTCTGAAAAAATTACGAATTTTTTCACATTTATAAATTACCTATCAATTTTTCAAATGGTATGGTGCCACCGAACAGATCCAGGGCGCTTCCTACCGTCACATCCACTTTTCCTCCTGCTGCCTGTTTCAGGAGCTGGATATCCTCCACGCTTCCAACACCGCCGGCGTAGGTCACAGGATGACCTTCATATTTTCCCAGAAGCTTCGCCAGGGAAACTTCTATACCTTTTGCCTTGCCCTCCACATCCACTGCATGGATGAGAAATTCATCGCAATAGGCACCCAGCTTTTCCATCAGTTCCAGAGTTACCTCCTCCTCTGTAAATTTCTGCCAACGGTCTGTGACTACATAGTATGCATCTTCTTTTTTACGGCAGCTGAGATCAAGAACAAGGTGTTCTTTTCCAGCCGCATCTACCATCTTCTCCAGATTTTTCCAGGAAATATGGCCATCACGGAACACATAGGAGGTGACGATCACATGACTGGCTCCAGCAGCAAGATAATCTGCCGCATTGTCCGGGTTTACACCGCCTCCGATCTGAAGACCTCCTGGATACGCGCCAAGGGCCAGCATGGCCTGGGCTTTTGTAGCCTGGAAGTATTCAGAATCTGCACTGTTCAGAAGGATAATATGTCCTCCCTTCAAGCCTTTTTCTTTATACAAGGAAGCATAAAAAGCTGCATTCTGCTCTGACACAAAATTCTCCTGTGCCTGGTTTCCCGCATCCTTCAGGCTTCCTCCTACGATCTGCTTTACCTTTCCATTATGTATATCTATGCATGGACGAAATTTCATGATAATCCTCCCTTTTCTTGCATTTATAATTAAGTTGTAGCTATCCTGTATTTTACTCACAAATTTATTGAAATCATATCACAAAAAGGCGTTGAATGAAACACCGCTCTTCATTCAACACCTTTTCATTTTACCTCTATTTTTTATTATCTTCCATTCGCCGCATTATCCACAGCATCTCCAACACCTTCTACTGCGTTGCCCACACCTTCACCAACATCACGGACACCGTCAGCTACTCCATCGCCTAATTCTTCTACACCTTCGCCAAGGGCACCGGAAACGGAATTGTTATTGTCTGTCACATTATCACCGGGAACATCTGCATCTCCAGCAGTGCCTGCATCATCCGGTACTGCGGTATCAGCAGTTCCAGCTCCGTCTGCACCATTATTTACGCTGTCGCCCGCGTCATCCAACTTTTCATCCTCTGCAGTTCCATCCTCCACGTTATCCTTATCAATGGCATCCTCATTTGCATTATTTTGAACCTCATCCGCTGCATTGTTATTGTCATTTCCACAGGCTGTAAGCATACATAATGTAAATACCAGCAAAGTACCTATGAGCATTCGTTTCATTTTTTTCATCTCATCTGTCTCCTTTTCTTATTTTCAGCTGAAAACACGTTACTGTCCACTTTCGCGAAAATGACCGTTCCGCCTGGCGGAACTCAGCCTGCGAACAGTAAACATTGCTGTATGCTCCTAATATGTACAGATGAGAAAGAAACTATTCTGGAAGAAATTTACAATTTAAAAATCCGTCAATCCGGACATTTCCCTTCTTCGCTTATCACTGTTGTTTCCGCACGATCCTGCCGCTTTTGGAATTTCTCCACACATCCTGTTCCACCGCGATCTCACCGCCCACCAGCACATAATCAAATCCTGTACAGTACTGGTTTGGATTCTGGAAATCTGCGTGAACGCTTAACTGGTCCAGATGAAATACATTGATATCTGCGGGCATTCCTTTTTCCAGAGTTCCCAGAGGGAGCCCCAGAACATGCGCCGGTTTTGCTGTCATTTTATATACAGCATCTTCTATGGAAAAGACCTTTTTATCACGCACATAGTCGGTTAGCAACTTTGGAAAAGCCCCATAAACTCTGGGGTGATATTTGCCCCCTGCGGGATAGATCGCATCTGAAATCAGATTTGCCCGGCTGTCTTTCAGAAAATACAGCATGTCCTCCTCTGAGGCAATGGTATCCAGCATGGTAACCTGGCAGCGCTCTTCCAGGAGAATGTCATACAGGGTATCATAAGGATCCTGTCCAAACTGCTCTGCGATCTTCGCAATAGACTGTCCTGCAAAGCTGCCGAATTTCTCCGTATGTAAAGTGCTGGCATAGATCATATCAAAGCCAGCCAGCTCCACAATGTTCTCAAAAATATCGGAAGGCTGCTTCAGCACCTTCGTAATCTCCTTCCTGCAAAACGGATCTGCCAGCCTTGCGCAGATTGCATCGGTACCGCCCTCCTGAAACTGTGGGGGAAGAAGATGTACCAGCTGGGTGGAACCAGTCAGATAGGGATACAGGTCAAAATCCACCTTCACGCCCCGCTCTGCCGCCTGGTCAAACAGCTTCAGGATTTTCACCGGAGTCCCGCCCCAGTTTTTCCGCCCGATACACTTCATATGGCTTACATGCAAGGGAATCTGCAGCTCTTCCGCCACAGAAATCACTTCCTGCAGAGCCAGCAGGATTCCATCTCCTTCATTTCGGATATGGGTGGTAATGGGAATGTCCGTCCCCTTCAAGGGCTGCAGTGCTTCCACAAGCCCATCTCTGTCATATTCAAATTCCGGGGCATAGGCAATTCCAAGGCTGATTCCAAGCGCTCCTGCCGACAGAGCTTCCTCCACAGCCTTCCAAACCTGGTGTAATTCTTCCTTGGAAAGCTTCCCCGGAGCATAGCCTTTTACACCGGCGCGGATGGTTCCATTTCCTGCAAGCATTCCAGTGTTGACGCTACGCGTTTCCTTTCCAAGAGCTGACATGTAGGCAAACATGGTTGACATAATCCCAAAAGCGTCTATCTCGCTTTCTTCCGCTGAAATTCCGCAAGACTCCTCTTTCTTTTTTGAGGAAAGTACACCTTCGGTATCATCTGTATTTTCATCTTTTCCCCAACGAAAATCCCCAGTCACACTGCTGAGAAATTCGGCAATCTCTTTCCCAAATTTCTCCCCGGCCGGAGCCACCGAAAGCCCACAGTTTCCATTCACCACAGTCGTCAGTCCCTGCCGGTTCAAAAGCTCATCATCCCCGTTTCCAAAGGCCTGCCAATCTCCGTGTCTGTGAATGTCAAGGAAGCCGGGGGTTATATAACCACCGGCTGCATTCAGAACACGCTCTTTTGGAAAATCAGCTGGAATCTCCACATGAGCTCCCACTTCCGCAATTTTCCCATTTTCTATTACAAGATCTCCATGAAATGGCTTTTCCTTTTTCCCATTTACGATCCAGCCATCTTTGATTATATAGTCCATCCCGAATTACCTTTCCTCAACTTTCCTGATAAACTGACGAATACGATCATTCTTCGGATGCTCAAAAAACTCTTCCGGAGGCGCATCCTCCACGATCACGCCATCTTCCATAAACAAAATCCGATCCGCTACTTCTCTGGCAAAATTCATCTCATGGGTGACGATAACCATGGATACTCCTTCTGCTGCTACTTTACGGATAACACTTAAAACCTCTCCAACCAGCTCCGGATCCAGTGCGCTGGTAGGCTCATCAAAAAGGATCACTTCCGGATTCATAGCCATTGCTCTTGCGATCGCAACCCTCTGCTGCTGGCCGCCGGAAAGATTCTTTGCCATTGCCTCTTCCCTGCCTTCCAGCCCAACCATTTTCAGCAAATCTTTTGCCTTTGCAATTGCCTCCTGTTTGGGAACTTTTTTCACATGGACCGGTGCCTCGATCACATTCTGCAGCACACTCATATGGGTAAAAACGTTAAATCTCTGGAAAACCATTTCAATATGCTGCCGCAGCTCATGCAGCGCCTGACCGGAATTCACAGGTTTTCCCATATAATTGTTTTCACCGCTGTCGTAGGTTTCCAGCTGGTTGATACATCGAAGAATTGTGGATTTACCAGAACCGCTGGGACCAAGGATTGCAATCTTTTCCCCTTTATGTATGTCAAAACTGATTTTCTTCAGCACCTGAAGATCCCCAAAGCTTTTGCTGATATTTTTTACACTTAAAATAACATCTTCTGCCATTTATGCCATCCTCCTTTCCAAAACTCCTGCAATCTGGGTAAATATAGTTGTCAGGATCAGATATAATACCGCAACAGCTATGTACGGCTCAAAATAATGGAAAGAATTATAAGCGATCAGGGTTCCCTCTCTTGTCAGCTCTGTCAAAGTGATGGCGGACAAAATAGAGGTATTTTTGATGGTGGCAATAAACTGGTTTACAAGAGGAAGAATGCAGATCTTGGTTGCCTGTGGTGCCACAATTCGAAGCATTTCCAGATGCCAGGGCATTCCAAGTGCTTTGGCTGCTTCTCTCTGCCCCGGGTCAATAGCATGGATACCGGAACGGACAATTTCTGCAATGTATGCGCCTGTATTTAAAGACATGGAAAGCACGCCTGCTGTCATAGCGCTGAAAGTAATGCCCAGGTTTGGCAAACCGAAATAGATCAGAAATGCCTGCACCATCAGCGGGGTTCCTCTCCAGATCCAGATGTACAGCTGTGCCAGTCTGGATACCACTTTTATGTGGCTGTCCCTCATCAACGCAAGCACAACGCCCAGAATTGTACCAAAAATAAGCGTGAGAACCGATATTTCCATCGTCACTGCGCATCCCTGGAGCAGTGATGTCATTTTGTCAAATACAAGTGACCATTTCAATGTTACCATACTATTTCCCCTGTGGCCAGTAATTATAGCCGGTTTATCCTTTCTTCCTTACTCTTCCGGTATTACTGTTCACTCCGTGACCAGTAACGCGCTTCGCGATGCACAGAAAGACGAACCTTCTTGTGACAAGCACAAGAAGTAGCGTTTGCTGCGCAAACTTAATTCTCGGGTTTTCTGTGAACTTTGTTCACAAAAACACCTCGCGGAATGTTACCAGTGAACAGTAACTTTCCGGTTACTGTTCACTTTGTTCACAGCAACTCGTTTTCTGCATAGAAGTATATACCTGTTTTATTCAGCGGTTTCCGCATCTTCTGCTGCAGCAGCTTCTTCTCCCTCACCGGAAGCATCAATCCATTTTGTCCAGAGTGTATCATAAGTGCCGTCTGCATAATACTCGTCAATACATTCATTGATAAATGCAAGCAGATCATCTTTTCCCTTCTGTACGGCGATGGCGTTCTCTGCGTGGGTAAATGGATCACACACGATTTTGGCACCTTCGTATTCCTGGGAAAGGATTTTCTGGTTCAAAAGGTCGTTTACCACAACGTCCACACGACCAGCCAGAAGATCTGATACACATCCTACTGTATCTTTGTACTGAACGATCTCATAGGAAACATCCGGATTCTCATCCAGGAAGCTCTGCGCTACATTATAAGAAGTTGCGCCCTCTTTTACGGCAACCTTCAGACCATCGCAGTTATGCTATCCCGATTTCCAGCTTTACTAACGCAAAAAGGACCGCCCTGTGGCAGCCCTTTCTGCATGGCAGAAATGCAATATCGCATTTCTCTCTTATGAAGTTTCAGTACGTTATGGAAGCAAGTGCAAAAATACTTTACTAGCGAATACTCTGGCCTGCCATTCCATAAATGCAAAAAACGGAGCAAACTCTCTAAGTAGTTTGCTCCGTTGAAACTTATGATGGAATTATAGCAAACACATTGTTATCTGTAAATCCATAAATTTAACAATTTTTTTGTATGCGTTTTACAATTTTTGTATATTTCTGTTAACCTTCGATCACGTTGCTCATATCATATCTTCCAGCTGGTTTTCCGGCAAGATATTTCGCTGCTTCTACAGCACCCTTGCCAAATACAGCCTTAGAATATGCTGTGTGCTTAAATTCGATTACTTCATCCGGTCCGGCAAAAATCACTTCATGCTCGCCGACAATAGAGCCTCCGCGAACTGCGGAAATACCGATCTCCTTAGCGTCACGTTTCTCTCTTCTCTGGCTGCGGTCATATACATAATGATACTGGTTGTCCATTGCCTCATTCAGACTGTCGGCAAGGGCAAGAGCAGTTCCGCTTGGTGCATCCACTTTCAGGTTGTGGTGCTTCTCTACAATCTCCATGTCAAAGCCAGCTGCTGCCAAAACCTTGGCTGCATCCTGAACCAGTTTCAAAAGAGTATTGATTCCAAGGGACATGTTGGCAGATTTCAGAACGGCGATCTTTTTTGCACTCTCTTCTACTCTTGCAAGCTGCTCTTCACTTAAACCTGTGGTGCAAAGAACTACCGGCATATTTCTCTTCTCGCAGTAGTCCATCAGCTTATCAAAAGCCTTCGGGGAGGAAAAATCGATAACAGCATCTGCTTCCACCTGGCAATCGTCGATGTTTGTGAATACCGGATAGCTGTTTTTCCCCTGGTCTGCAATATCGATTCCTGCTACGATCTGGGCATTTGCATCTTTCTCAACAATATTGGAAATAACCTGTCCCATATGACCGTTACATCCGTGCATGATAATTTTAACCATCTTATTTTTTCCTCTCTTATGCAAGTTTGATTCCGTACTCAACAAGAGCTTTCTTCAGTCTCTCCTCGTTCTCCGGCTCCATCTCACAAAGAGGCATACGAGTCGGTCCCACTTTCCAGCCCATCAGGTTCAGGGCAGTCTTAACCGGAATCGGGTTTACCTCGCAGAACAGTGCATTGATAAGCGGAACAGCCTCAAGCTGAAGTCTGGCAGCACCAGCAAGGTCTCCCTCCATAAATTTCATAACCATGTCATGTGTATTCTTCGGAGCAACATTGGATAAAACAGAGATTACTCCAAGTCCGCCGAGGGAAAGGATCGGAAGTACCTGGTCATCATTTCCGGAATAGAGCTCAAGAGCTCCGTCAGCCATGGACATCATCTTGGCGATCTGGGAAAGATCTCCGCTTGCAGCCTTGATTCCCACAATGTTCTTCACATTCTTCGCAAGAGCAACTGCTGTAGCAGGCTGGATATTGCAGCCTGTACGGCTTGGCACATTATACATGATGATCGGAGTTTCCGGTACAGAATTGGCAATCTCTGTATAATGACGGATAAGACCCTTCTGGCTTGCCTTGTTGTAATATGGAGTCACGATCAGAAGTGCATCAGCGCCATAAGAGGCAGCTTCCTGAGACATCATGACTGCAGTCTCTGTGCAATTAGAACCGGTACCTGCAATGACAGGAACCCTTCCAGCTACCTTGTCAATTGCAAATTTGATGGTCTGGAGATGTTCTCCATGTGTCAATGTAGAAGACTCGCCTGTAGTGCCGCAGATAACGATTGCATCTGTGCTGTTCGCGATCTGATAGTCCAGAAGCTCTTCCAGTTTCTCATAATTTACCTTTCCGTCTTCATGCATCGGGGTTACAATTGCAACGGCTGCACCTTTGAAAATTGCCATATTATTTCCTCCTATTCATCCTTATCATGAGTTCTGCTCTCTTCCAAGAGTGGTAATGGTAGTCACACTGTCTACATAATCCAAAATGCCAGGGTCTACCCGATTTCCCGTAAGTATCAAATGCATAGATTCGTCCTTCTGTTTCAAAAGCCCGACAACCATATCAACAGTAGCAATATGCTTATCCAGAAGTCCCAGAATTTCATCCAGTACCAGGAAATCACATTCCTGTGTAGCAATCACTTTACGGGCAAAATTTAAACCATTGAGAATATTGCGCTCCTCTTCAGCCTGCTCTTCCTCATTCAACTGGTCGTAACAGGTCTCCATCTTTTCGAAGCGGAAGATCTTGATATCCAGCTGATCCAGTTCTTCCAGAAAGTCCAGCTCACGCCGTTCATTTCCCTTCAGGAACTGAATGATGATCACACTTTTGCCCTGAGAAGAGGCCCGCAGTGCCTGACCAATTGCCAGTGTGGTCTTACCTCTGCCATTTCCGCAATATACTTCTGTTATTTCTTTTTCCATACTGATTCCTCTTATTGTTAAAAATAATGTTACCGTCTGCCATAGATCAATAACATTCCTCGCAATGCCGTCTCCGCAAATGATACCATTCATTATATTCCAGATATCGCGTTTTGCAAATCGGAACCGCAAACTGCGCCATTTTTAATATGCTTATATTACCGCAAAACAAGCAGAAATGCAAGCAGAAGAAACTTGGAGAAAAATCGGGCTGGTGCCTTCCATAAAGTAACTGGCAGACCATGGCGTATTTCCCGCCACTGCGGTTGGTTTATACATACTCCAGCTTGCTCACCGATACCTCATAAGCGATTCTCTTCTGTGTCTCATTTTCCCCGATGCGCTTCATGTATTCCCTGCTTTGGATCCTGCCCCAGATCAGTACATGGCCACCCACTTCAAAGGCTGAAGCATAGCGGGCATTTCGTCCCCAGCAAATACACGGTATGTAATCTGATTTTCCATAAGGTCGGTTCACTGCAAGAAGCAGATCGGCAATCTCTCTTCCCAGCGGTGTTTTCCGGTAAACAGGCGGCTTACAGATATATCCGTCCAGGAAAATCTGGTTTACCGGTGCCAGAGAATCCTCTTCTTCCAGAAATTTTAATTCCCGTGCAAATGCGGAAAGCACCAGCCGGTTGTGTTTTTCTTCATGACGGTTATAGGAACGGAACTGTCCGTGAATTTCCACATACTGTCCCACGTAATCCTGGGTAACGTCCACCAGCCTTTCAGATACCATCACCGGAATCCTGTCTTCAGAATCGCTAAGCCTTTTTACCAGAAGATCCATGGTATAAAATCCTTCTCCGTAAACCTGGTGGCTGAATGTGAAACCTGTAACGATTTTTCCCGTGATGGAAACCTGATTGTTTTCAATAATTTTATCTGCCATGTTGTAGTTCTCCTTCCTTATTTTCACTTTTTTCTGCAGACTTATGAGGTGTCCTGGGTTTATGCCCGGATACCTGTTGCCGCTCACTTTGTGACCATTAACCGCTTCGCGGAATATTACCCGTGAACAGCAACCAGTACTTGTCTTACTTGTTGGTCTATAATATCTATGAGAAAATCACCTGGATTAGAACCAGAAATTTAAAAAATTTTTTTCAACACCTTGTAATCTGCGAAAATTGTGGTAAACTGGGGATTTGGACAATATAAAGAAGAAACTACATTAATATGGAAAGAAAGAGGCAGAATCCCTCTGCCCGATAAAGAAAGGATTTCGATTTTTATGAAGACGAAACGCGAAGATGTACGTAACGTAGCCATCATTGCCCACGTTGACCATGGTAAAACCACTCTGGTAGACCAGCTTCTGAAGCAGAGCGGTGTTTTCCGTGCCAATCAGGAGGTTCAGGAGCGTGTCATGGACTCCAACGATATCGAGAGAGAGCGTGGTATCACAATCCTCTCCAAGAACACAGCAGTTCATTACAAAGACACCAAAATCAACATTATCGATACCCCAGGACATGCTGACTTCGGCGGCGAGGTTGAGCGTGTACTGAAAATGGTAGACGGCGTTATCCTTCTGGTTGACGCTTTCGAAGGCGCTATGCCTCAGACCAAATTCGTTCTGAAAAAAGCTCTTGAGCTGGATCTGCACGTAATCGTCTGCATTAATAAGATAGATCGTCCAGAAGCAAGGCCAGACGAGGTTGTTGACGAGGTTCTGGAACTTCTTATGGACCTTGGTGCTTCCGATGAGCAGCTCGACTGCCCATTCCTCTATGCATCTGCAAAAACAGGACACGCTGTTCTGGATCTGAAGGATACACCAGAGAACATGGAGCCGCTGTTTGAGGCTATTCTGAAATATATCCCGGCTCCGGAGGGAGACCCGGATGCAGACACACAGGTACTGATCAGTACCATTGATTATAACGAATACGTTGGACGTATCGGCGTTGGTAAGGTTGAGAGCGGTACTATTGCCGTAAACCAGGAGCTTACTCTTCTGAACCACCACGATCCGGACAAAAAACAGAAGGTTAAGATCAGCAAGCTTTATGAGTTTGACGGTCTGAATAAAGTTGAGGTAAAAGAGGCAACTATCGGATCAATTGTTGCAATTTCCGGTATTGCTGAAATTCATATCGGAGATACCCTTTGCGGCGGAGATAACCCGGAGGCAATTCCATTCCAGAAGATTTCTGAGCCGACTATCGCCATGAACTTCCTGGTAAATGACAGCCCGCTTGCAGGACAGGAGGGTAAATACATCACCTCCCGTCATCTCCGTGACAGACTTTACAGAGAGCTGAACACAGATGTCAGCCTTCGTGTAGAAGACACCGAGACAACTGAGTGCTTTAAGGTTTCCGGACGTGGTGAGCTTCATCTTTCCGTTCTTATTGAGAATATGAGACGTGAGGGATACGAATTTGCAGTCAGCAAGCCAGAGGTACTTTACAAAATTGATGAACGCGGCAAGAAATTAGAGCCAATGGAAATTGCCTACATTGATGTTCCGGAGGAATTTTCCGGTACCGTTATCCAGATGCTCAGCGAGCGTAAGGGTGAGCTTCAGGGAATGAGCACTGCAAGCGACGGTTCCGTTCGTCTTGAGTTCCACATTCCTTCCCGTGGACTGATTGGTTTCCGTGGAAACTTCCTTACTTCCACAAAGGGAACTGGTATTATCAATACTATTTTTGATGGTTATTCTCCATATAAGGGTGATTTCCAGTATCGTAAGCAGGGTTCCCTGATCGCTTTCGAGGGCGGCGAGGCTGTTACTTATGGTCTGTTTGCAGCTCAGGAGCGTGGTACTTTATTTATCGGACCTGGCGCCAAGGTTTACAGCGGTATGGTTATCGGACAGAACGGTAAGGCAGAGGATATCGAGCTGAATGTCTGCAAGACCAAGCATCTGACCAATACTCGTTCTTCTTCTGCTGATGAGGCTTTGAAGCTGACTCCGCCTAGAATTCTCAGTTTGGAGCAGGCTATTGAGTTTATCGATACAGATGAGCTTCTGGAGGTTACTCCAAGCAGCCTTCGTATCCGTAAGAAAATTCTGGATTCTCGTGATCGTAAGAGAGCTTCTATTAAGAAAAATGCGTAAGGGATTATAAGAAAATAGAGCAGATAGATCTTAGGTTGAGTAAGATTTATCTGCTCTTTTGTGTGCTCATATAATTGCTATTTAGTTGATTAAAAGTTCTTCAATGCGGACGCATTTGGACAATGTGTATTACTCACTCGCCGGCGCAACGCTGCAGCGAACTAATCGCTAACTGCGACTAATGCGTTCGGGAGAGCCCTCACGCATAAGTCTCCGTAAGCGCTGGATTTCGCTTACGCTAAGAGCGCGCCTGAAATGGCTCGCTGGAGTAATACACATTGCCCAAATGCTGTGTGTCGGCTGGAACTTTTCAACACACTAAATAGCAACCTTTACATTTCTTTCTTCAGTTTATAGAAGTCTTTCACGGCCTTCCAGCCAATTTTCACAATCTTCTTCACATTAATGGAATTAGTTCCGCCCTGTCTGGGTTTGAAGGTGATTTCAATGAATTTAACTTTCTCTTTGTAATGGACGAAGTATGTTGTAAACATAATGTTCGGAATATTGAAATCTTCTGGGAGTTTGTCGATATATTTAGCTACCAGGCTGGATTTCATCAGTCGGTACGGCGCATTGGCGTCGGAAACTTTCACACCGAAGATCATTCTCAGTAGAAAGCATACAACATTCTCCACGAATTTTCTGGATTTTCCGTCGCCACGGACAGCGCGGCTGCCGATTATTGCATCATAGCGGCCTCTCTGGTTCCAGAATGGCTCGAATTCGTCTGGATTGGTCTGACCGTCGGAATCAGTCTGGAAAATGTAATCAGCTTTCTGCCGGATGGCATAGCGATATCCATAAAGTACTGTAGGACCGTGACCGCCGTTTGGTTTATCCAGTGGGACAAGAAGGGGTCTTGTAGCGGCACATTTCTGCAGAAGTTCGTAGGTGTTGTCTTTACTTCCATCGTTAATAATCACCAGTCTGGAATTTCCCTCGTCGTTATGACGTTCCACTACTGGGTACCACTGATCAATGGTTTTCTCAATATTCTCAGATTCATTATATGCCGGAATTACGATATATAAACTGGACATAACTTCCTCCCATTTACTGATTTTTCAAACAGGCTTTAAGCTTTAACAACATATCTTTAACCGTACTTTATATATCATATTGTAACTGTTCAGTACCTTCACTGCTACACGTTTTGCGGTACACAGAAATCACGCTTTCAGCCCAAATTCTTCTGCTAATTTTCCAAACTGGGGCAAAGAATTCATAATTGTGTCATACGATACACAATAAGCCATTCTTACATATCCAGGGCAGGCAAAGGAGCTTCCCGGCACCATAAGGATATTATATTTTTTGCCAGCTTCGCAGAAGGCTTTTTCATCTGCAACTGGGGATTTCACGAATAAATAGAACGCTCCCTGTGGCTTGATACATTCAAATCCCAGTTCTTTCAGTCCATTGTAAAGAGCAAGGCGGTTCTTGTCGTAAGCTGCCACATCTACCTCTGCATCTACACACTTCGCGATTACTTTCTGGATCAGGGATGGGGCATTTACGCAGCCGATAGTACGGTTAGCAATGGCGGCTGCTGCGATCAGTTCCTCGCTTCCGTCTGCCTCGTCTGGAATAACCAGATAACCGATACGCTCACCTGGAAGAGAAAGGGATTTGCTGTAGGAATAGCCTACGATTGTATTTGCATAATATTTTGTCAGATATGGTACCTGTACGCCGTCATAAGCCAGTTCTCTGTATGGCTCATCAGAAATCAGATAAATAACTGTGCCAAATTCTTTCTGCTTCGCTTCCAGAATTGACGCAAGTTTCCTGATTGTTTCTTCTGAATAAACAACTCCAGTCGGATTGTGAGGAGTATTCACAATAACCGCACGGGTCTTTGGTGTGATTTTCTCCTCAAATTCCTTCAGATTCGGCTGGAATGTGATAGTGTCCGGTGAGATTTCCACAAGGTTACCGTCATAATTGCGTACATATGCACCATACTCCAGAAAATAAGGTGCAAAAACGATCACTTCTTCCCCAGGATTCAGGATCGTCTTAAATGCCACGTTCAGCCCACTGGCTGCTCCAACTGTCATGATCAGATTTTTTGCTGCAAAAGAAGTGCCAAATCGACGGTTCAGGGACTCTGCAATTGTCTGGCGGACATCCTCGAATCCGGCATTGCTCATATAGCCATGGAGAACTGTCGGCTCTTCCTCATTTACCAGATCAATGATGGCCTGACGGACACAATCCGGCGCGGGAACACTTGGATTTCCAAGGCTGAAATCAAATACATTTTCCGGTCCGTAAATCGCGCGAAGACGATTTCCCTCCTCGAACATCATACGGATTGCAGAATTGTTTTTTACATATGGTTTCATTTTTTCTGCTATCATTTTATGTCACTCCTCTTTTGCTTATTTCTTATCTTTTACTTTAATTCTTCCCACAAAACAAGGCAATACAGATTCTGCTGACTTTGCTCGCAGTGGCTTCCCATTGTTACTGTTCACTGGTAACATTCCGCGAGGTGTTTTTTGTGAACAAAGTTCACAGAAAACCCGAGAATTAAGTTTGCGCAGCAAACGCTACTTCTTGTGCTTGTCACAAGAAGGTTCGTCTTTCTGTGCATCGCGAAGCGTGTTACTGGTCACGGAGTGAACAGTAACTTCCCATTTTCTCGCGTCAATATTTGCATTAATTACGCTGCACCTCTTTGCGCAATAGCTCAAAGAGGTGCCTGTAATCAACATTATAAAATTTCTCTATTATTTCGTTTTGTTTTTCCCAAATATAATCCATCCTACAAGTCCCAGCACCAGCAGACTCACAATCATCCACACAGTCAGCACAACCGGTCCCTTCGGGCTGAACATATCATAATATCCTTTCAGATAAATCACAACTACAATCGCCGGAATCACATACAGCATGTATTTCTGTACGTTTGCAGGGAATTTTAGCCCTTCTCCGGTATCCGCCTCTTTAATAAAGTTCTTCCAGCCCCAGCCATATTTGGACACGCAGAACATTACAAATACTACAGAACCCAGTGGAAGAATATTGTTGGATACAATGAAATCTTCCAGATCCATGATGTTCGTTCCTGCTCCAAGCGGCTGTATTCCTGACAAAATGTTGAAGCCAAATACTGCCGGAAGAGAAAGAAGAATCATTGCCACCATATTGACTATAACAGCTTTTCCACGACTCCAGCCTTTTCTGTCCATTGAATAGGATATAATATTCTCAAAAACCGCAATTACAGTAGACAGGGAGGCAAAGGACATAAACAGGAAAAACAGAGCTCCCCAGATTTTTCCTCCTGTCATCTGGTTAAATACATTGGGCAATGTAATAAATACAAGTCCCGGACCTGCTCCTGGCTCCACACCAAATGCGAAGCATGCCGGAATAATGATCAATCCTGCCATCAATGCGACAAAGGTATCCAGAATCGTAATATGCAGAGATTCTCCCAGAAGGGATCTGTCCTTTCCAAGATAGCTTCCGAAAATAGTCATAGAGCCTGCACCAATACTTAATGTAAAAAATGCCTGCGACAGTGCCCCAAAGATCACATTTCCGATTCCGATCTCGGCCATAGCGGCAAAATCCGGCACCAGGTAAAATTTCACTCCCTCCATCGCTCCGTCAAGCGTAAGAGAATGAACCGCAAGCACTACGATCAGTGCCAGAAGACATATCATCATAACTTTTGTGATTTTCTCCAGGCCACGCTGCACTCCCAAAGAGCACACTCCGAAGGATAGAACAACTACAATGATCATCCATAAAGTCATTGTACCAGCTGAATCCTGAAGTCCTGTAAAATAATCTGCCACCTGCGCAGAATCTTTCCCTGCCAGCTTGCCGGCTGCCATTGCGTAACAATAGTAAAGCATCCATCCTGCAACCATGGTATAGAACATCATCAGCACATAGTTGGAAACCATGCTCATGTAGCTGAAATTATGGAAGTTGGCGTCCTCCGGTTCCAGGTCGTGAAATGCCCTTGCCGTACTTTTGCGGCTTGCACGTCCTACTGCGAATTCACATACCAGCACTGGCAATCCCAACAAAACCAGAAATATCAGGTAAATCAGAATAAATGCCGCTCCACCATATTTTCCCGCCATATACGGAAACTTCCACACGTTTCCAAGTCCAATGGCGCATCCTGCAGAGACCAGGATAAATCCCAGCCGTGATCCAAATGTTTCTCGTTCTTTCAAATCGTCCCCCTTGTTTTCTTTTTCATTTTATAGTGCCTGGCAGCTGTACCTTCCAGGCTTTGTTTTTGTTGGAAAGTAATAAAAAGGACCGGTTATATCCAGCCCTTTTTCATATTTTCCCCGATACCTTATTGTAACGCCCCCACCCATTTATGTCAACGCTTTTATGTGATGGGAGTTTGACGTTTTAAAGTCGAAAATAAATCATTGGTGATAATTTACGATTTTTTTCGCAGTAACAGAGACCAATGTATTGGTGTCCGCAAACTTTTATACATAAAAAGAACAGTCTCACCTTAGACACCATTTTCCAGGCAAAACTGTCCTCTTTCATCATTCCTTAACTTTTCACACTAAGTCTCACCAGCGCCCTCTGCAGCTTGGCTTCTACGATCTTGTATTCTTTATCGGAGAGACCACCTTTGGCCAGTTTTTCCTGGGCACGCTCTTTGGCCTTTCCGGCGCGGTCGACGTCGATGTCCTCCTGCCATTCCCAGGTGGTTGCAAGAAGGCTGCAATTGCCGTCCATTACGGTGAGCATACCGCCAATACATGCTGCACTGCGACTGGTGCCGTCCTCCAGTATCACATGGGCCTCACCCATTCCAAGAGCTGTACAGAAATTGCAGTGTCCTGCCAGGATTGCCAGATCACCGGTAATGCTGCGGCACACAATGCGCTGCACCTCTCCCTCAAAAAGCAGGCCGTCGGGGGTACCGATTCTAAGGGGAAATGTCCTCATAGGCAGCCTCCTTTACTGATTCTGGTTATTTTTTGCTTTCTCAAATACATCGTCAATAGTTCCGGCAAACAGGAAACAGCTCTCTGGAATACTGTCGCACTCGCCATCCAGGATCATCTTAAATCCACGGAGAGTCTCTTTCAGCGGAACATACTGTCCCGGCATACCTGTAAACTGCTCTGCTACAGAGAAGCTCTGTGACAGGAAACGCTGCACCTTACGTGCACGGCTTACTGTCAGCTTGTCTTCCTCAGACAGCTCATCCATACCCATGATGGCAATAATATCCTGCAGTTCTTTATAGCGCTGCAGAACTCTCTGTACTGCACGTGCAATCTCATAATGCTCCTGTCCAACTACCTCCGGAGAAAGGATACGACTGGTGGAATCAAGGGGATCCACTGCCGGATAAATACCCTGGCTGGCGATCTCACGGGAAAGTACAGTGGTCGCATCCAGATGGGTAAATGTAGTAGCCGGAGCCGGGTCTGTAAGGTCATCGGCAGGTACATAAACAGCCTGTACAGATGTGATGGAACCCTTTCTGGTAGAAGTGATACGCTCCTGAAGGGCACCCATCTCAGTAGCCAGAGTTGGCTGATAACCTACCGCGGAAGGCATACGTCCAAGAAGTGCGGAAACCTCTGAGCCAGCCTGTGTAAAACGGAAAATATTATCAATGAAAAGAAGCACGTCCTGATTCTTTACGTCACGGAAATACTCTGCCATAGTCAGTCCGGAAAGGCCAACTCGCATACGCGCTCCCGGCGGCTCATTCATCTGGCCGTAAACCAGTGCAGTCTTGTCGATAACGCCGCTTTCCTTCATTTCATTGTAAAGGTCATTACCCTCACGGGTACGCTCTCCAACACCTGTAAATACAGAAAGTCCGCCGTGTGCTGTGGCAACATTGTGGATCAGCTCCATGATAAGAACTGTTTTGCCAACACCAGCACCTCCGAACAGACCGATCTTACCACCCTTTGCATACGGGCAGATCAGGTCAACGACCTTGATACCGGTCTCCAGGATCTCGGTTGCCGGCATCTGCTCCTCATAGGATGGTGCCGGACGGTGGATTGCCCAGTGCTCTTTCGTCTCTGGTGCCGGAAGATTGTCTACCGGATCACCTAGAAGATTAAATACTCGTCCAAGGCACTCTTCTCCAACCGGAACCTTAATGGGTTCACCAGTATCTACAGCCTTGGTTCCTCTTACCAGACCATCGGTGGAATTCATGGCGATACAGCGTACCGTATTATCCCCGATCTGCTGAGCAACCTCTGCTGTGAGCTTTGTGCCTTCATGATCAATTTCGATGGCATTGAGAAGTGCCGGCAACTCGTCATGCCCGAACCGGATATCCAGTACCGGACCGATTACCTGCACCACCTCGCCAATGTGTTTTTCGCTCATTTAGCAGTCTCCTTATAGATTGAAGGATAAAATCCTTCATAATCATCATTATTTCTGTGACTGACCATCCGAAAAATCCATATAGTAACATTTCGTTATATTTTTCACTATATCTTATTTTTTCTCCAGCCAGCACGCGGATGAATATTCTATAAATGCAAAATATCAACTACTATTGTAAATACTGCCTTTTTCGTGGCAGCAATATATTTTGCACCTACCTTATACTCCCTCCGCACCTCCAACAATCTCTGTGATCTCCTGCGTGATGCTTGCCTGACGTGCCCGGTTGTAATGCAGATTCAGCTTCTCGATCATTTCCTCGGCATTGTTGGTCGCAGCCTCCATGGCGGTACGTCTTGCAGCCAGCTCACTGGCTACGCTCTCACAAACCGCACCATAGATCAAACCAGCCAGATACTCCGGAACGATGGCATCAAATACTTCCGACGCATCCGGCTCATACAGAATCAGATTCCGGATGCTCTTTGTATCCTGTTCATCTGTCAGGTCCTTCAGAGGCAGCACCGGAATCGCCGATGGCTGCTGGGAAAGCATGGAAACAAATTTTGTGTAACAAAGATCAATGTGTCCAAATTCTCCCTTCTTAAATTCCCCGCAGAGCAGATTCGCCATCTCAAAGCAGTCTGCAACAGAAACATCGGCAATTTCGCCAAAGCTTTCTGTAACACAGGCAAATCCATTTCGCTTCGAATACTCCACAGCCTTTTTCCCAATGGGAAGAACCAGGAAATCCTGATTCACAGAGGCTGCTTCCAGACATTTAAACAAGTTGGTGTTATATCCGCCAGCCAGACCACGGTCTCCGGCGATCAGCACATAACAGCGCTTCTCATTCCCGGATTCTCTGGCATATACAGAAGAAAAATCTGTATTCCCCTGGGCAATATTCACAAGGGTCTGATGCATGGTCTCAAAATAAGGCCGGCAGACTTCCGCCCTTTCTTTTGCTTTACGCAGTTTGGAGGATGCTACAAGTTCCATTGCCTTGGTAATCTGCATGGTGCTCTGCACACTTTTGATACGCAGCTTTACCGCTTTCATGTTTGCAGCCATAAAAAGTCCTCCTTGTCACAATTTATTTCTCAGGTCTTGTATTTACAAAATTCTCAGTATACTGTTCCAATGCGCCCTTCAGCTTCTCTTCTGTCTCCGCAGATAATGCACCTGTGGAACGGATTTCCTGCATTGCAGCAGCACCCTGTGCATCACTGTCGATCCAGGTATAAAGACCGGCTTCATAGCTTCTTACATCCTCTGTAGCAACCCTGGAAAGAATTCCCTTGGTTACTGCATAAAGGATAGCTACCTGCTTCTCAACTGGAACCGGAGCATTCTGGTTCTGCTTCAGAACCTCCACAATACGGGCTCCCTGCTCCAGTCTGGCCTTGGTATCTGCATCCAGATCAGATCCAAACTGAGCAAAGCTCTGCAGCTCTCGATACTGGGAATAAATCAGCTTCAAAGTACCGGCAACCTTCTTCATTGCCTTGATCTGTGCATTTCCACCAACTCGTGATACGGAAATACCAGGGTTTACAGCCGGCATAACACCGGAATGGAACAGCTCTGTCTCCAGGAAGATCTGTCCGTCTGTGATGGAAATAACGTTGGTCGGGATATACGCGGAAACGTCTCCTGCCTGTGTCTCAATAATAGGAAGAGCAGTCAGGGAACCGCCGCCGTGTGCCTCGTCCAGTCTTGCGGCACGTTCCAGAAGTCTGGAATGGAGATAGAAAACATCTCCGGGATATGCCTCACGTCCCGGGGGACGACGGATCAGCAGGGAAAGTGCACGATAGGCAACTGCATGCTTACTTAAATCATCGTAAATGATAAGCACATCTTTTCCCTTATACATAAAATATTCACCCATTGCACATCCGGAATACGGTGCAATGTACTGCAGCGGGCTGGCTTCTGAAGCAGTAGCCGCTACAACGATGGTGTAATCCATAGCGCCGTTTCTGGTAAGAGTTTCAACCAGTGAAGATACTGTGGAACGCTTCTGACCAATTGCAACATAGATGCAGATCACGTCCTTACCTTTCTGATTGATAATCGTATCTGCTGCCAGAGTGGTCTTACCAGTCTGACGGTCACCAATGATCAGCTCACGCTGGCCTCTTCCAATGGGAACCATGGAGTCAATTGCCTTAATACCGGTCTGCAGAGGCTGGTTAACGCCCTGTCTCTCGCAGATACCTGGTGCCGGGCTCTCAATCGCCCTGTATTCACTTGTCACTACAGGTCCTGCACCGTCAATAGGCTGTCCAAGGGCATTTACAACTCGCCCGATCATAGCCTCACCAACCGGAACGGATACCACCTTTCCGGTGCGCTTTACGGTCTGACCTTCGCCAATACCGGAATCATCCCCAAATAAAACGATAGAAACACTGTTCTCTTCCAGGTTCTGTGCCATTCCGAAGCTTCCGTCCTCAAATTCAAGAAGCTCTCCTGCCATACAGTTGATAAGACCGCTGGCTCTGGCAATGCCATCACCAACCATAAGAACCGTACCGGTCTCATTCTGTTTGATAGCGTTATCGTAATATTTGATCTGACTGCGGATGACTTTTGAAATTTCTTCAGGTTTAAGCTGCATTTTCTCTATCCATCCTTATACTATAAGCTCGTTTAATTTTCTGGAAAGACCATCCAGACGACTCTTTACAGTACCGTCCAGCTGCTTGCCCTCCAGCTCCACTTTAAGACCTGCAAGCACCGTCGGATCTGTCTTCTGGGTCAGAGTAACGGTCTTACCGCTTATCTTCTCCAGCTTGTCCTTAAGCGCTGCCATCTGCTCATCTGTCAGTGCAACCGCGCTGGTCACCACTGCAGTGGCAATATTATGGTCCACATTGTACCGCCGTGTAAATTCCTCGCAGCAACCGGAATACTCTCCCAGGATTCCGCGCTCACACAGCAGCTTCAAAAAATTCACCAGATACCGTTCTGCTTCTGTTCCAAATGCAGTATCAAGAAGTTTTGTCCTCTCTTCCTTCGGGATAGAAGGCTCTGACAACAATTTCACATAATCGGGATTCTCCCGAAAAAGCTGCCGGATCGTCTGCATCTGCTCCAGCACAGTGTCGGTAAGCTGTTCTTCAGCAGCAAGATCATACATGCTGCCGCCATATAATCTGGCAATCTGCGTCATGATGCCTCACCTACATTCGAAATAAACTCGTCGATCAGTTTCGCGTGATCCTCTTCCTTGATCTCACGCTCGATCACCTTGCCGGCAATCTCCATTGCCATGCCGCCGATCTCATTCTTCACTTCATTGACAGCTTTGCGTTTCTCCTGTGCAATGTCGCTCTCAGCCTTCTCTTTCATAGCACGGGCTTCCTGGGCTGCACTCTTCAGGATCTCCTCACTCTGGAGGGAAGCTGTCCTCTGTGCCTCATTTACAATATCGCTGGCTTTTGTCTTAGCCTGCTGCATATTCTGCTCATACTCTGTCTTCATGGCAATTGCTTCTTTCTTCGCCTTTGTGGCATCCTGAATTTCGGCATCTGCCATTGCTCTTCTCTTCTGAAGCATTTCATTGACAGGCTTAAACAAAAATCTTTTTATCAGATACATCTGAAGAAAAAGATTGCAGATCTGTGCGATAAACGTCCACGGCACAATTCCTACAAGTTCCTGTACCTGCATGTTCTAACCTCCTGTTGTAACTGCTACCATTCATACCTTTCCAGCAACTTACCAGTATAAAAACAAGCTGCTTTGGTGCCGCCTCTATGGATCTTCTATAACCGCGGTCTGTGAATGGTAACCCCTGTGGTACTTGTCCTTAATTATCCAAGGAATTTCATGAAGGTACCAGGTGCAACGAAGATCAGAAGCAGACCGGTTACGAAACCGTAAATACCTGTAGTCTCTGCGATCGCACAACCAAGAAGCATGGTAGATGTTACATCACCTTTGCACTCCGGCTGACGTCCAATCGCTTCCAGAGCTTTTGCAACTGCATTACCTTCTCCAATACCAGGTCCGATACCTGCGATCAGTGCAAGACCAGCACCAATTGCACAACCAGCCAGTGCGATACCTTTTGCCAATACTGTAAAATCCATAATCAAATCCTCCTGTTATTTATGATTTCTCTTGTTAAAAAATACAATTCAGCCGGAAACTGCAAAATATTTTCTGCATTCTCCGGTTTTCTGCCCACTTCGTGAACCTCTGCCTTCTTTAGACTACTCTTCCGCTGCATTCGCAATATACATTACAGTCAGCATACAGAAAATAAATGCCTGCATGATTCCGGAAAACCAATCAAAATAAACTGACATAATTGCCGGAATACCAACATCCAGGAATGGGATCTTCGACAATACATCTCCCACAATACCCGGAATCAGTCCGAACAGTTTGGAACTTGCCAGCGCCAGCGCTGCATAGATCAAACCATTGATAACTACACCGGAAAGAATATTTCCAAAATGACGGCATGCCATACTGATCGGTGTGGCAATCTCAGAAAGAATATTAAATGGTGTCATAATAGGGATTGGAGTTGTAAATCCCTTCATATATCCACCGAAACCATTTGTCTTGATCTTCTGTGCCGTGATCATGGTAAATACAACAACTGCCCATGCAGCTTCTGTGGAAAGATCTGCTGTAGGGCTTCGCAGTCCTACAAGGCTGATCAGGTTGGATACCACACTGGTGGCAAAAAGCGCCGCCACAAAAGGAATCATATAGCTGAATTTCTCACCCATATTTCCGATGACGAACTTATTTGCTGTCTCCACCAGAAGCTCAGCCACAGCCTGTCTCCTGGATATTTTCTCCACCTTCAGATCATGTGTCAGCCAGATACAAAGTCCTGTGATCAACAGCATAACCAGCCAGCTTACAACCAGAGTCTCCGTGATCTGGAATTTCCCAAGGATGGGAATCTCAAATGGAAACGTATAGAATATCCTGCCACCGGTTATTTCAATATCCATGTACTCTCACCTCCTGTCATTATAAATTTGCAACTGTTCTGTACCACCTCTGTCACACACCTCGTGGAGTAGTACCTGCTGAATAGTTACATAAAATTATATATATCATTATGCGGCCTTCCTTCCCCCAATAATTCCCACTGTCTTGATCACAATGTTTGGAAAAAGCAATGGTAAGATTCCGGCTACAAACTGAAAACAGGGAACCGCAATCGCCAGAACGCCCCAGATAAGCTGAAGCATCATTCTCTGACTATAGCTGGCCTTCATCTTTGCTGCAGCCTGTTTATCGTCCTCCATGGAAACTATCTTCTGAACGGTCAGTCCCATAAGGAAAAAGTTCAGTACTGCCACCATCCCGCCAATAAATCCGGCGAGAAGCACTGTATAATCAAACGGAATCTGCTCCGGCACTGCCAGATGTCCGATTCCAAATACAGCCCACATCAGGACTACGCATACAAATGTACCAATCGCCACCTTCTTAGTCTCTTTCCTCACTGCCGGCTGCACATCTGCAAACATTTTGCTCATACAAATCTCCCTTCTGAAACGTGTTTGAAAAAGGCTTTCCGCAAAATGTACGTCACACTTTGCAGGAATGATTCCTCAAACATACTCTAATGATGTCTGTTAAATGAAACTTTATTCTTCTTTTTCTCTTTCTTCTGATGGCCGGTTACGGACAGGTAAAGCTTATAGGCTACTGTAAAGGATCCTCCCAGTCCGAAAAAAAAGCCAGGAATAAAAATCCATTCTCCTATTCCCAGGCTGGTACTCATCCACCAGCAGATCAGCAGGCACAGAAGCAGAGGAGTGATAAAGGATAAGCTAAATTGACTAAGCAAAGTCATATTCTTGATAATATCTCCCCATTTTTTCATAAAAGTCTCCTGTCTCAATTCTCATTTTATAGACAGATTTTAACACAATTCAGTGTGGATAGCAACTTTTTTGTGCATATTATTTAAAAATTGACTTCCATTTTATTGCATATCGTCAATTTTTTCACACTTCAAAAAGTAATTACATGCTAACAAATTCTTGTTATTTTGTCGTTATACAATTGTTAAACATTGACTAAAATTCAGACACTGCAGGTAGTATTGTCTAGTACATCGAATATTAAGTAACCGCCATATTGACTTGTCTGATTTTTCATCTGCTGCGCCTACGTCGGTCGCCGTAGCCACCGCTACGCCTCCTTCCTCCGCCTTGCATATGAAAAAATCATCCTGCGTCAATATAGCAGAAACTTAATTTTCGATGTACTAGAATGTGTTTGAAACAGGTTCTGGCTGCAATATTCTTTGATATACCAAAAACTGCCTTGTATCAGCATTCCCATTCCTGGTAAATTCATGCTGTACAAAGCAGTTTCTCTTTCACAGTTTTTTATGAACCGCTCTATCTTATTTTAGAGCGTATTTGTAAAATCATTCCCACAATCTGCACGCCCCACCTTGCGGTATAATTTGCCCGAATTCGGTTGTCGCAGCCCGGTTCGGATAATCATTTCTGAAAGTTGTAACGTGCCTCTTATGGAAACTGTTTTAATTTGCATACAAATACGAACTGTATGTAGGATCATCGATGTTTGAGGAATCAATCCATGCCGGGTCGATACGCACATTCCGCTTGATTTCCACACTCTTCTTTGGTGCTGTAGTCAAAAGTGCTGTCCATATGGTCTGATATCCCATCGCGTAAGGCTGCTGGGAAACCACGCCGACCTCTTTACTATTTCGGATAGCCTCCTGTTGTTTCGCTGTGGCATCCACACCAACCATCACAATGGAATCCTTTGTCTCATCCTTTTTCATGTCCAGATACAGATCGGCAATATCTGCATTATCGCAGAAAACACCGTCCAGCTGCGGATATTTGTCAAGAACCTCCTGCATGGCAGCTGTCATATCCTCTACCTGATCCTGATAAACAATCTCCACAACCTCAATATCCGGATAATTGGTGATATAATTGGTAAAACCGCTTACACGTTCCTGAATGCTCTGCGTCTTTTCCTGCGCGGAAAAGACAGCAACCTTACCCATTTTTCCGATGGCTGTGGCTAATCTATACGCAGCGATTTCTCCCACCCTGGTATTATCCGTACCGCGGAATGCACGGATCATCTTACTGTCCGTAACACCGGAGTCAAATGCCACAACCGGGATTCCATTCTCCTTGGCAGCTTCCAGCTGCGCCTGAAGGGAATCCATATCGCTGGCAGAAACACAGAGTACATCAGGATTCTCTGCAATTACTGCATCTATGGTATTTACCTGGCTCTCCACATCTTTCTCATCGCTGGCGCCTTCAAAGGTCATGGTCACCTGATCTTCTTTCTTGAAGCCATATGCCTCGTTTACATCGGCAATTGCCTGCTCCATTCCTTTCTTAACCAGTCCCCAAAACTCTCCGCTTGTACTCTTGCTTACAACTGCCACCCGGGATCCTGCCTGGATTTCTACAGATGTATCAATTTCAGGAATAAGAGGATCCTTTTCTTCCTGGGCTTCTTCTGTGGATTCCGTAGTCTGCCCGTCAGAAACCAGTGGTGCGATCACTTTCTCCACTTCTTCTTTCTTACAGCCTGTGAAGGTGCATAATGCAGCCAGAACAACAGCAGGTATCACTGCTACTTTTTTCATTTTATTCACTCCTCATCTGAATGTTTAAAGTTTTTTCAAAAAAACTTTTTATAACTATTTTTCGCAGTCTTCATCTTTGTTTAATCTTGCTTTTACATTATACACAATTTCGGTTCCACGTCTATAGTTTTTATGTTTTTTTCACATTTGCGGGATAGAAATCCCCTTAAATTCCGCCCCTTCCGGCTTCGTCACGAATTTCATCACCTTTCCGGTTACAGGATGTAAAAAGGTAAGGCTTGCGGCGCACAGGGCCAGGCTTCCTGCCCCGATGGTCACATTAGTTCCGGCACCATATTTCCGGTCACCTGCCAAAGGCATTCCGGCATGAGCCATCTGAACCCGTATCTGGTGATGGCGGCCTGTATCCAGATGAATTCGGAGCAGCCATTTTTTCTTTCCGGAAATTTCATCCACAGCTTCACCGAGAACCTCATAGGAAAGTCTGGCTTTCTTCGCACCAGGAGTGTTCGCATTCACTACGGAAGAAGTATTGGATTTTCCATCTTTTTTCAGGTAATCCTCCAGAACTGTTTCTTTTTTCCCAGTCTCTGCCTGCTGTCCATATGTTACTGCCAGATAAATTTTTTCCATCTTTCCAGCTGTAATCTGTGCACTTAACGATTTCGCAGCCTCAGGTGTCTTTCCAAATACAAGAATACCTTCTACCGGCTGATCCAGCCTGTGGATTACTGCCAGATATGGAATCCTTCTCCCACCACCAGCTTGCATTGCCAGATAATTTTTCAGGCTGCTCTCCAGATCCATGGCACCAATTCTTGCATTCTGTACCGCAATTCCCGCTGGCTTACGGCAAACTATAATCTCTTTATCTTCGAAAAGAATGTAGTCCTCTATTTTCCCACTAAACATCGTCTGCTTCCCTCATAATTTCCAATTTTCTCCGCTCATTATAGCGGATTAAAGCCTGATTTACAAGCTCACACTTTCTATTCCGGTATGCTTTATGCTGCATATCGGTTCCTGTTCACTTCGTATCCAATACATCATCCCGCTTTTTTGTCTCTCACAGCATGGAAAAGGACGGTCATCATTTTACTTATATTTCAAATGATGACCGTCCTAAAATTCTTCAGTATTCAATGGTCTTTTCCTCGTTTTTCAAATTGATTTACAATTTAATATTTACGTGGTCTTTATTCAGTTGTTCTATATTCAGTTTTAAGTTTTTATTTAAAATATCTTATCTTATTTCCTGCTCATAAACGATATGATGTTTATCATTCGGTTTATTTAGAAGTTTGATAGATTGAAATTATAATTCACGTTTTATAATTTCTTCTGCAGAAATATCGGATATACTTCTCAGGCTCTGAATCATTATCATAAACAATTTCAAACTTAATTCGGTTAAATCCAAAACCACTTACTGGTTCATATGCTCTCTTATATGTATTATACAAAAAAGTTTGAGCGGAAGTTCCTGATCTATTTCTGACTGGAATATCAATTATGATATTCTTCTAATGCAAAGTTTCGATTCATATTCTAAAGGTTCAATAGGAATCTCAAGATATCCTGCTTATCTGTGATAAGGGGTTATATCCTCTGGAAAAATGTTTCTTTACACAAGTTCCAGATCTTTGTATTAGTGGTGGACAGTTATTCAATATAAGTAATCGCTTCTATTTACCTTGGATACGTTTATAAGTATCAGTTGAATCAAATGATACTTTATTTTCTATTTACACAGTTCTCGTATCAGGTCTTCTTGCAGGAAATGCGATTCCTGTCTCTCTTATATTGATTAGAAAGATTTTATGTTCCCATTGGAATCACTAAGCTCCTTTCTTTATGAAGTTGTTTTTCTTTTGATGAGCTTATATTACCATCTCTGGTCTTATTTGTCAATACTTTTTCGTGCATTTTTCGTTTTATTTCTGTTTTATTTTGGTGCTTCGCGTTGTATTTCTGTGTTTTTTATTAATTATTGTAATTATTCAGAATATTCGTTCATGTAACAAGAAAGGCTCCTTTTTGCAGAAGTCTAAATGGGTGTTTAAAAAAGGCTTTCTGCAAGATGTACGTCACAATTTGTGGGAGATTTTGTCCGGATGAGGGTATTATAGCGGGCTACGACAACCGAATTCGGGAAAAATATACCGCAAAGTGGGGCGTGCAGATTGCGGAAATGTTTTTTTAAACACGTTCTAGCCTATGTAGAAACACATTGAGCGATATTTACCTTTTCGTTGCAGTGAGATCATACCATGTAGAACTTTTTATGTAACAGGGAATTTTGATAAAAAGGCAGGTCGCTCTCAAAAAGAATGACCTGCCTCATAACATTTTATTTTCTATTGTAGTTGATCAGACAGCCTTTCAGGATGATTTCCCGCTCATCATCTGTCAGCTCTCCAAGTGTTACGGTAAACGGAACCAGTCCGCTCTCTTTTACCACATAGCCGGTAATGCTGTCGGCTTTCTCTTCCACTGCCTTGCGGATTTCCGGGAAGAACAGGTAATCACCGTTTACAAACGGAAGATCACCGGCCGGGATCAGGAATGGAAGCATTCCCCAGTTAATCAGGTTGGAACGGTAACGTTTGGTAGCGTATTCGTTGGCAATGTTTGCCCAGCCGCCAAGTACTTTCTGGCAGGAAGCAGCCTGCTCACGGGCAGAACCATCTCCGGGCTTCACTGCGAAAATAGTACTTCCAACGCCAAGATTGCCTTTGCCAGCTTCCGGATACTCTTTGTTCACCGCTTCCATAACCGGCTTCAGCTCTGGCAGTGCATCCAGCGGACATTCGCCGTTCTCAATAGCATGCTCTGCTTTCTGAACCTCTTTTGCCCGTCCAACATAAGCCGGATCCTTTCTGGAAAGAGTAAACTCAGCCAGTCCAAGAGGATTGGAACGGTAGGAGGAAGTCTCACCGGACGGGATCAGCTCGTCGGTAGTAGTTACCGGATCGTGAATTTCTGAAACAACCTTCAGAACCAGATTCTCTGCAAGTGCCGGCATCTTCGGCCAGTCTTTGATGTTCGGTCCAAACTGGATCTCAACAGACGGATCAGCCACGCCCTTGCTGTCAAATATACGGTTATCGTAAATCGTTTTATCAAAGAAATATTTCTGTCCTCTGTACTCTCCTGTGAAATTCTCAGCAGAGGTAAGGAATCCCTTGTTTGCAGCTGTAGCAGCGATAGAACGGGCATCCATAAGTGCAACAGAAGAAATCTGACCATTCTGGATCTTGGAGCCTTCACGGTTCGGGAAGTTTCTGGTGGTATGGCGGATACTGAAAGCATTGTTTGCCGGAGTATCTCCAGCACCGAAGCATGGACCACAGAATGCAGTTTTCACAACAGCACCTGTCTCAAGAAGATCTGCCAGAACTCCATTCTTAGCCAGTTCCATATAAATCGGAGTACTTGCCGGATATACGCTTAAAGTAAAGGCATCTGCACCGATGCTGGTTCCGCGGAGAATATCCGCTGCAGCACAGATGTTCTCAAATCCACCGCCTGCACATCCTGCAATAATTCCCTGGTCAACATAAAGCTTTCCGTCTACAACCTTATTACGGAGAGTATAAGGAACCTTGCCGTCCAGACTTACCAGAGCTTTTTTCTCAACATCGGCAAGGATGTCATCCAGATTTGCATTCAGTTCATCAATTGTATAAGTATTGCTTGGATGGAACGGCATAGCGATCATTGGCTTGATCTCGCCAAGGTCAATCTCCACACAGCCGTCATAGTAAGCCACATCTCCCGGTTTCAGCTCTTTATAGCTCTGGGCTCTTCCATGGATCTCGTAAAACTCCTGAATCTTCTCATCTGTCTGCCAGATGGAGGAAAGGCAGGTGGTCTCAGTAGTCATAACATCGATTCCAATACGGAAATCAGCACTCAGATTAGCTACGCCAGGACCTACGAACTCCATTACTTTATTCTTCACATAACCATTTGCAAATACTTTACCAATGATAGCAAGAGCAACGTCCTGCGGTCCTACGCCCGGACGGGGACTTCCTTTCAGATAAATAGCAACAACTCCTGGCATATTGATATCATATGTCTGGGAAAGAAGCTGCTTCACAAGCTCCGGTCCGCCCTCTCCCATAGCCATGGTACCAAGAGCGCCATAACGGGTATGGCTGTCTGAGCCAAGAATCATCTTGCCGCACTCAGCAAGCATTTCGCGGGCAAACTGATGGATAACTGCCTGATGTGGCGGAACATAGACACCGCCGTATTTTTTCGCACAGGTAAGACCAAACATATGGTCATCCTCATTAATAGTACCGCCAACTGCACAGAGGGAGTTGTGACAGTTGGTCAGAACATACGGTACCGGAAAACGCTCCAGTCCGGAAGCACGTGCAGTCTGGATAATTCCTACAAAAGTAATATCATGGGATGTCAGTTTATCAAATTTAATCTGAAGCTTGTCCATATTACCGGAAGTATTATGGGCTTTTAAAATAGAATAGGCAATGGTATTTCTTGCTGCATCTTCTCTGGAAACAGGAAGCTGGGCTTCAGCTGCCGGAATGATTTCCTTTCCATTCTGCAGATACACGCCAGTATCATATAATTTCATAATAAAGCTCCTCCTCATCTTGAGAGATTTATAAGTAACAAATATTATGCAGCTGTTCACCAGCAACATTCTGAGAGGTATTTTTTGTGAACAGCAGCAACATTATCGTTAATTATAGTAGATTTCTCCGAAAGGGTCAAGCAAAAACACTTTAGCGTGCTAAAAAGCTTTTTCTGCCAAAAATGGTCTGTAATTTTGCTCCACATTTCTGTTGCAACTTTTTCAAATCAGTGATAAGGTAGAATCTACCAACACTGAAATAATGGGAGGTGTTCTAAGATGTTTCGCCTTTGGGGACGAATCTGGAAAGATAACCATATGCTGAAGGATACCGTGATCTGTGATGACCGCCAGGAGACCAGGACGCACAAGGTTTTTCACTGTCTGGAGCAGATCTGTTATGAGCTGGATCTGGGAAATCCGATCTGGCTGGATACTACGGTACGGGATTTTAAGAAGCACAGTAAAACACGTTTTTATCAGGATAATTTTATTGAACAGATTGACTTTGATTACTTGGAAATACAGGTAATAGAGGAAGATGGAGGAGAATGATGAAAAAGACAAAAATGTTTATGCTGGTTCTCACCAGCGCAGTACTTGCCCTTACTCCGGTAACTGCAAACGCAGCTGAAGCTGCACCTTCTCAGGTAACGGAAACTGTTATTGCCACCCCTACTCCGACGCCCAAAAAGCCACAGAAAAAAGGCTGGGTGAAGACCAAATCCGGAATCAGAAGATACTATCGAAAAGGAAAACGCCTCACCGGTTTCCAGAAGATTGGCAAGAATTATTTCTATTTCAGTGCCAAGGGAACCCTATTAAAAAATACTACTGTTAATAAAGGTTACAGGGGATTTACTTACTACATCGACAATAAAAGTCATGTAATCGGCAGAAAAAAGGGTTCTACCTACTATACTGCCAGCGGAAAGAGAATGACTCAGGTTCAGATTGCCAACCTCCGCTCCAAGCAGATTGCCGCAGAGATCACCAATTCCAGCATGTCCAAATCCCAGAAGCTTCAGACATGCTTCAACTGGGTGATCAAGGGCTATTATAATATCTGGCGTGATTTTGACCAGGGCGGCAAGGACTGGCCGGCTACTTTTGCAAATGACCATTTTCTCCATCACAACGGAGACTGCGTTTCTGACGCTGGCGCATTTGCTTACCTCGCCAAGGCAATCGGATACAAGAATGTTTATGTATGTGCCGACGCTGTGCAGAGCAACAACAATGCCCACGCATGGTGCGAGATCAATGGGTATGTTTATGACCCGCTTTTCGCAGAGTCAAAGAGTTACAGCAAGTATTACGGTGCTACTTACGGCTCTTATGGACTTTACCCGGTTTTGAAATATAAGATCTCATAAATAGTTAATATTCGCTGTACTGGCTGCAGTAACTAAGTTCAGACAAAATATATGCGGCGCACAGATTACAAAAGCTCCCGGATCCGCTACAGGATTCCGAGAGCTTTTTTGGCAAGCTGGTCAGCCATATCGTTGTATTTGTCGTTGGAGTGTCCTTTTACTTTTACAAAATGGACTTTTACTTTCTTCATGGCTTCCCGGTAAAAGGCCTGATACGCAATTGTTCCGGGTTTGGTAGCTTTCCAGGCACCGGTGCACCATTTGGCAATGCCTTCATAATCATGGTAAATGGTGATTTCCGGAATATTATGATCCACAGCATACTGCATTGCCGCTTCGGAGCCTTTGATTTCTCCTGCTACATTATGCATCAGTGCCAGCTCTTTGTCTGTCATTTTTTCGCAGAATGTGTGCTCTTCTCCATCCTTCAGGATGACCATTCCGTAGGAAAATTCGCCGGTGTCAGAGCGGTAACTGCCATCTACGTAGGCAATCACCTGGTCTGACGCAGGTTTTTCTGCCCTGGGAAGTGTATCCGGGATGCCCTCTGCATTCACACCGGCAAATGCCTGTGCCTCTTCCATAGTGGGAAAGCTCTTAAATTCTGCTCCCGAAAATCCCGTGACCTGTTTCTGACACTCTGCCCAGGTCATAAATACACCTGTTTTTCTGCCTGTTCTTACTGCATAGTATTTCTTTGCCATGTAGTCTCCCTTCTGTATCAGACATTCTCAAACACTTTTTCTTTAATTATAACGAAACTGTTTCTTATCTTCAATAATAGATTAGAGCATGTCCACAACACACTCTAATCTATCCCTGGCCCGAAACTTTAATATACCCTGTTTGTCCTGTCGTCACGTTGGAACCGCTGAATGTTTTTCACCACTTCATCCACTACGCGGAATCTGGTCTCTTTCGCAGCCCATGCAATATGCGGAGTAATGATCAGTTTATTGCTGTCCTGGATCTTAAGAAGCGGATTCTCCGGATTCATTGGCTCTTTGCAAAGAACATCAAGGCCTGCACCTGCAATGGAGCCTTCGGTAAGAGCTGTATACAAATCTGGCTCATTTACAATGGCGCCTCGCGCAAGATTCAGGAAAATAGCGGATTTCTTCATCTTGCGGAATTTTTCCAGTGTCATCAGATTCTCCGTGTACCCGTTCAGCGGTGCATGGACGGAAAGAATATCAGAGCGGGAAAGAAGCTCATCCAGGCTTACCTGTTCATATTCTGTATTGTATTTCTTCCCGGAAGCGGAATAGCAGATAATATGGCAGCCAAATGCCTTGGCAATCTGCGCCACCCTGTTTCCAATTGCGCCAAGACCGATAATTCCCCAGGTTTTTCCATCCAGCTCGAAGAAATTCTGTCCGAAATGGGAGAAACAGGTTCCTCTTGCATATTCTCCGGATTTTACGTAATTGTCGTAATAATTCAGTTTTTCCAGAATATAGAAAAGAAGAGCGAAGGTATGCTGTGCCACTCCGTTTGTAGAGTATCCGGCAACATTGTAAGCTGCAATTCCCCTCTTTTTCAGATAGTCTCCATCCAGGTTGTTAAAGCCTGTTGCGGTCAGGCAGACCAGCTTCAGGTTCTGTGCTTTTCCAATGGTAGACTCGCAGATTGGAACCTTGTTGGCCACGATCACATCTGCGTCTTTTGTCTTTTCTTCCATTTCATCTGCTGTTGTACTTCGATATATCACTACTTCGCCCAGTGCCTCAAATGGAGTAAATACCATATCCTGTCCCAGGCTGTCTGCTTCCAGAATTACAATTTTCATAATGTGCTCCTCGCTTTCTTCTGTGCTCACTTATATAGTCGTGCGTTTCCTCATCTGTTTTATAAAATACCGTTTTCTCCGGGAAAATGCAATCTCAAACTATAAAATGTACAATAAGTGTTACTATCCTGTTATTATTCACTGGTGATGTTCTGCGAGGTGTTTTTTGTGAACAAAGTTCACAGAACCCCCGAGAATTAAGTTTGCGCAGCGTGTTGCTGTAAATGGGGAAAACAATAATCCCCAAAATACAAGAGCGCAAGGCTGATAGTGCTTGCGCCCTCATCTACCATTCTGTAATTGTCAAGCCATAAATTCCCGGATAATTTCCCTCATAATCTTCTCTTCCTCAGGAGTCAGCATCTTACTGAAATGACTTCCGGAAGCAGCTGTCTGCTTGATGCTACTGGTAATCTTATCCACGATTTCTTCCTGTAAAACAGGGTCCGCTTTTTTCGCGTCTGGAATCTCTTCTGTCCAGCTTCTCATCTGCTCCACATAATCTGCCAACGTATCCATCACCAGCTCTTCTTTGTAAGAAAAATCCAACGCCTGACGTAAGAGCAATAACACCACCGGTACAGTGGCGCCCACATACAGATAAGTCAGAGGAAGTCCCTCTTCTATCCTTAACGTCTTGGAAAAATAGATGGCACAGCCAAGAATCACAGTGGACAAAAGTGCCGGATACCACACCAGCCGATTCATTCTGTGAAGAAGCCTGTCCCGTGTTTTCCAAAGTCTCAGCCATTTTTCCTTCAGGCTGATCCGCTGACTGCTGCCTGCTCCTTGGGTGTTTTTCGTGCCTGTGTTTTTGCTTCCGGTACTTTTCAGCATTCTTCTGTAGGTGAGGTTTGTCGTCAGCATTCCAATTGCTCCAAGGGTCCCAAGGGCCGCCATACTGTAGAGCAATATCTGCAGATCCATAATTTTCTCCAGCATAATGTCCTCCCATGCTTTCTTTCAAATTGGGAAACTGTTCAATATCTTTGCACCGCAGTTCTCTTTTTTTTGTATGAACCTGATTTCAAAAAATACCTGGCGGAACATTGCCAATAAACAGTAACCTTTTACGAACATTATACCGCTGTCCTGTTCTGTATGAAACATAAATCGTTCGTCAAATTCTCGGTGAATCCCGCTTATCCTGTGGTTTCTCTGCATATTTTCCTATTTTATGATCACTTATATAAAGACTTTCCGCAATATATCAATTAGTTTTTGATTTATTGCGGAATAAGTATGATATATTGCGGAATAGCATTGATTTTTCGCGCTATAAGTCAAATATATCGCGGAAATAAATGTAAATGCCCCTTAAACAGATTCTGATTATATCTACAGAGTCTGCTTAAAGGGCAATACATTATCTTCCCTACATTTCCTGCAATGCAGCTACCACTTTCTCAAATTGCATAAAGTGAGACGCCTTTACCAAAATGGTATCACCGGTCTGCACATAATCAGACAGATGGGACAAAAGGCTGTCACGGTCCGGTTCTTCTATAACGATAAGCTCCGGGTTCTTTCTCGCCATCTTCGCAATGTTTGCGGAAAGAGGGCCGGTGCAGATGCAAACGTCAATTCCACACTGGGCTGCATGCTCGCCTACCTCTGCGTGAAGCTGAACTTCATTCTCTCCAAGCTCTCCCATGTCGCCTAAGATTGCCACTCTTCTGCCAGCACCATCTTTCAGCACATCCAGTGATGCTTTCATGGACATTGGGTTGGCATTATAACAATCGTCTACGATAAGGAAACGGTCTGTCTCGATCATGTGGAATCTGCCGCTGATGGCTTCCAGAGTCTCAATTCCATGACGGATCTGCTCCAGCGTCAGTCCGTAAATACGACCAACTGCAGTTGCTGCCAGGGCATTGTATACCATATGACGGCCAGGCATTGGGATGTCCGTTGTAAAAGACTCCTCACCTACGTGAATGCGGCAGGTCATGCCTTTCAACCCTCTGCTCACGATCTCATCCGCATAAATATCCTTATCTGACTCCATACCGAAGAATACAGGCTTAATTCCTTCATATTCTTTCACAGTGCAAAGCTTATCATCGTCACCGTTTAATACAATATGTCCATCTTTTTTCAGATATTTAAAAATTTCGGTTTTCGCTTTCAACACACCGTCTCTGTCACCCAGGTTCTCCAGATGGCAGGTGCCAATATTCGTGATCACACAGGTATCGGGTCTTGCAATCTTCGCAAGTCGGGTCATCTCACCAAAATCGCTGATTCCCATTTCCAGAACTGCGATCTCATCCTCGTCACGAAGGCGGAATACGGTGAGTGGAAGACCTAACTCATTGTTAAAGTTTCCCTGTGTTTTCAGGGTACGGTATTTCTCTTTCAGGACAGAGGCAATTACCTCTTTTGTACTTGTTTTTCCCACACTTCCGGTAATTCCAACAACCGGAATCTGAAGCTGCTGCAGGTAAAATTCTGCAATGTCCTTTACAGCCTGAAGGGAAGATTCTACCTTGATATATGGGAAATCAGCATTCTCCAGGATTCTCTCAGATAAGGTAGCAAGCGCACCTGCCTCCATCACCTGGGGAATAAATTTATGGGCATCTACACGTTCGCCTACGATGGGAACAAATAAGGTTCCGGCTTCTGCTTTCCGGCTGTCTGTTGTAATAGAGGAAACCTCCTGCTCCAGCTTGTCAGACGGTCCGAAATAAACACCGCCGCAGACCTTGGTCAGGTTTTCCAAAGTAAGATTTTTCATATGATTTGATCCTTATGCTAATTTTTAATAATTATTCGTATTTCTTTAAAGAGATGCGGATCAGCTCCTCACAGAGTGTAGGATAATCCATTCCCAGTACCTTCGCCTCCTGAGGAATCAGACTGGTAGGAGTCATTCCCGGAAGGGTATTTGCTTCCAGACAGTACATGTCTCCGTTCTCTTTCATCATGAAATCCAGACGGCTGTAACCGGTAAGACCAAGTGCTTTCGCTGCCTTCACTGCATTTTCCTGCATCTTCGCAGTAAGCTCAGGGGAAATCTCAGCCGGGCAGGTCTCTACAGTGGAACCGGCCTGGTATTTATTCTTATAATCATAGAAGCCCTGGATCGGTGCAATTTCAATAATCGGATATGCTTTGTCATCTACAACTGCAACAGAGAATTCACGGCCCTTGATATATTCCTCCACAACAATATCTGCGCCATACTGGCATGCATCTGTAAGAGCCTCTTCGTATTCTTTCTGGTCATTTACAATATAAACACCTACGCTGGAACCGCCGCAGCTTGTTTTTACAACTACCGGGAACTGCAGGTTATATTTGGCAATGTCTTTCTCCAGATTGTCTCTTGTCATAGTAAAACCGCCTGGTGTAGGCACATTGTTCATCAGAAAAACTTCTTTGGTAATGCGCTTATCCATAGCCATGGCGCTGCTGAGATAACCGGTTCCTGTATAGCGGATTCCCATCAGGTCAAATGCAGCCTGCACCTTGCCATCCTCACCATTTGCGCCGTGAAGTCCAAGGAACACAATGTCACATTTTTCACAAAGTTCCAGAACATTTGGTCCGAAAAAGCTTCTGCGTTTTTTCTCCATCTCCTTGATCTGCGGATTGAAGCTGCTCATATACTCTGCTGCCTTTTCCACATCATATTCAGCCGGGAAAGGATTCTCCCAGTCTACATTCTCAACTCCACAGAAAATATCTACAAGTATTGCCTCATGACCTTTCTGGCGCAGTGCACCGCAGATTCCGGTACCGGATACAATGGAAATCTCTCTCTCCGTACTGGTTCCTCCAGCCAAAACTACTATCTTCATAATCTTATATCTCCTTTTTTGTTCGTAAACGTAACTGTTCAGTTCCTTCACAGTTACACGCTTTGCCATGCACAGAAATCATGCATTCGCATGATTTCGCGCTGAATTTCCCAGAGGCTGTGAACCTAGCACATCGAAAATTAAGTTTCTGCTATATTGACGCAGGATGATTTCTTCATATGCAAGGCGACTGACGACAACGCAGCAGATAAAAAATCAGACAAGTCAATATGGTAGTTACTTAATATTCGATGTACTAGTTTTCTCAAAACACCTCGCGGAATATTCTCTACTGAATAGTTACTCATACACAACCACCGGCATGCCAACCTCAATATTTGCATAAATCTCGGCCGCCTTGTCATATGGCACATTTACACATCCATGGGAGCCTTCCCACAGATAAAGATTTCCTCCAAACTCAGACCGCCAGGAAGCGTCATGAATTCCCACATTTCCTGCAAAAGGCATCCAGTAGGTCACATTCGCCTCGTAATCCTCTCCTGTAAGCACAGCCGGGGATTCCTTGGCATCCAGTGCGTAACAGCCTGTAGGTGTGCCACAGCCTTCAATATCCGGATTTCCGCTTACAATAGGGGTGTCCACAATCGGAGTTCCCTTCTGGTAAAAAACAAGGCGCTGGTTTGTCAGATCTATCTCCACGTAGGTAGAACCAATATCATTGGTTCCGCGGCTATAGCCTGAATACAGATAAACAGGCTCACGAACCTGGGTAACACCGCTTTCGATGGCAGCGATCAGAGCTTTTACTTCTTCGTCCTGATCGATCACCCAGCCGTAATCACCACCTTTAATTTCCACCTGGCGATTATCGTAAGTCAGAAATGTTCTGGTCTGTCCCATGGTATCATATTTCAGCCCAAGGTCTGCCACATACTGCCGCACCAGATTTTCATCCAGTATCACATTGCCATCCTCATCATAACCGAACCAGTTCTTGATCAGGGTACGGTCCACAGTCTCAGTACGATCAGCAAAGTCATAAGTTATGATCACCTTGACAAGCTGGTTCATTTTTTCACAATTGGCTTTCAGTTGCTCATCTGTGCTGTATACCGAAGGCTTCCGGTAGCAGCTCTCGTTCTCCAGATTTACAGAAGTTTTTCCCCGGAGCATGGCTGCGGAAATCACTTCTTCGGTCTTGGTACGATCCAGAGTATTTCCAACTACTTCCGGGATGATTTCAAAAGTATCTCCGGTATCCTGGATCTGGGCGTCTACAGGCTGAACCACGTTCTCTGGCTGCATGCATTTCAGATTATCAACAGCCTGCCCCATGAGCTCCACATTATAGCTGAGGGATTCTGAAATATCATAATTCTTATCCTGGTTAAAAACAAGGAACCAGGTAAAGCGGTCCTGGTCTTTGATCAGCTGCTTCACAATTCCAGTGGACACATAGGAAAGCCCCACATCTTGGGCGGAAATAGCTTCCTGACCATTTTTCATGGTCTCCACTGCAAGAACATAAGCGCCTACACGCTGGTTCAGAAGGTCCTCTGTGTCCTCTGAAGTCATATAGGAACAGTTAAATCCATTCACCATAGAGCCCGGAAGAAAATGACTGGAAAAGTAGTGCACGCCATATCCATAAGCTCCTGCTGTAAGAAGCAGCAGCAAAACCACAAGTAAAATAACAATCGTTCTTCCTGCGCCTGCTTTTTCCTTATTTTTTGCCATAAATTCCTCCCTGCTTATGATGAATTCTTATTGCCTTTACACGACCACATCTTCTGTTTAACCTTATGCAGGAAATAAACTCCATAGTCGGCATTTATTTCTGCTTTCTAAATGCAGACGGGTAAAGACAATAAAAAGCAGATGATTACTGTTCACAGATAACAGTAGATTACTCTGCCTCTTTTTATATGCCAGATCAGGTATTCTTCCTGATCTGGCATGGTTACATTCTATGCGCAAATTTCCGATTTCAGAGCCTGTTTGAAAATAGCGGCTCACCTTTTACGGAAAGGTTACCGTTCACAGCAACACGCTTTTAGCCGAGAAGTTTTTCTACACTGACAAGCTTCACACAAAGTACGAATACCTGTGCTGCTTTGCCAAGATCCTCAAGTGTAGGGAAGGATGGTGCAATACGGATGTTGGAATCTTTCGGATCCTTGCCGTATGGATAAGTAGCACCTGCGCCAGTAAGGACAACACCAGCCTCTTTTGCTCTGGCTACAATTGCCTTTGCGCAGCCATCCAGGGAATCAAAAGAGATGAAATATCCGCCGTGTGGCTTTGTCCACTCACCGATTCCAAGTCCGGAAAGTTCTTTGTCAAGCGTATCCAGAACCAGCTCGAATTTCGGGCGGAGGATATCTGCGTGTTTTCTCATGTGGGCGTGAAGTCCGTCAAGATCCTTGAAGAATCTTACGTGACGGAGCTGGTTCAGTTTATCATGACCGATAGTCTGAACCTGCATATATTTGCGGAAATCATCCAGGTTTGCCTTGGAAGCTGCAACGGCAGCGATTCCGGAGCCTGGGAAGCTTACCTTTGAAGTGGATGTAAATTTATAAACAAGATCAGGGTTACCAGCTTTTGCACACTCACCAAGAATCTCAACCAGGAAATCCTGATTATCATCATAGAGATGATGGATGCTGTATGCATTATCCCAGTAAATACGGAAGTCCGGTGCTGCTGGTTTCAGTCTTGCAAAACGCTCTACGGTTTCTTTGGAGTAAGTGTAACCCTGTGGGTTGGAGTATTTCGGAACACACCAGATTCCCTTGATCGCTGCATCTTCACTTACCAGCTTCTCTACCATGTCCATATCCGGTCCCTGTGGAGTCATCGGAACATTGATCATCTCGATTCCGAAAAATTCGGTGATTTTGAAGTGACGGTCATAACCTGGTACCGGACAGAGGAATTTCACCTTGTCAAGCTTGCACCATGGAGTATTTCCCATTACACCCTGAGTCATGGAACGTGCGATACTGTCGAACATAACGTTCAGGCTTGAGTTTCCATATATGATAATGTGTTCCGGATCTACCTCAGACATTTCTCCAAGAAGACGCTTGGCTTCCGGAATACCATCAATCACACCGTAGTTACGGCAATCTACTCCGGTCTCGCATTTCAGATCTGAATCGCCCTTCAGGACGTCCATCATATCCATAGAAAGTGCCAGCTGTGCATTGCTTGGCTTTCCTCTTGACATATCAAGGGCAAGTCCCTGTGCCTTGATCTCTTCAAATTCTTTGTCCAGCTCTTTTTTCAGTGCCAGAAGCTCTTCATGATTCATTTCGGTATATTTTTTCATAAATTCCTCCTTTGGCAATTGCCTGTTTGGTGTATCCTCCTCGTATATCTTTTCCATTTTAGTATGCTAAATTGTCGGTTGTCAAGTGTTTGGCTCTATTTTATATAAAATCCCCCTTAAACCGCTTCCCATCTTCCAGAAGCACCGCATGGCAATACCAGCCCATTTGACTTCACCGGAAGACCAATTTCCTGAGAATCTACATGTCCCTTATACTTCTTCATCTCTGTTGCCAGCATATAAGTAAGTACAGCCGGAGCAAGTCCGGTTGTGTAGGAATTAATCAAGAAAAACAGGGGATCATCACTGAGAATCTTTGTGCAAAGTTTCACAAGTGGATGAATGGCATCCTCAATTTTCCAGATCTCGCCTTTCGGGCCTCTTCCATAGGAAGGAGGATCCATGATAATTGCGTCATAGTGATTACCCCGGCGGATTTCACGCTCTACAAACTTCACACAGTCATCTACCAGCCAGCGGATTGGTGCATCAGCAAGACCACTTGCTGCCGCATTCTCTTTCGCCCAGGTAACCATTCCCTTAGACGCATCCACATGTGTAACTGATGCACCTGCGGCTGCTGCCGCAAGTGTGGCACCGCCTGTATAAGCGAACAGGTTCAGCACCTTAACTGGTCTGCCAGCCTTGCGGATCTTATCCCCAAACCAGTCCCAGTTTACAGCTTGCTCTGGGAAAAGACCGGTGTGCTTAAAACTGAATGGTTTCAGATGGAAAGTAAGATCCTTATAATGAAGATCCCACTGCTGTGGCAGATCAAAGAATTCCCATTCTCCGCCGCCTTTGGAACTGCGGTGATAATGTGCATTCATCTTGCGCCATCCCGGCTCAGTTTTCGGTGTATCCCAGATTACCTGCGGATCCGGACGGACAAGGAGATATTTTCCCCATCTCTCCAGTTTCTCGCCGCAGGAAGTATCAATTACTTCGTATTCTTTCCAGCCATTTGCTATCCACATTTCATTTTTACCTCATTTTCTATTATTTCGCACAAAAGTCCTGAATATCATCCATGAATCATATCTGTATAAGTAAAATCATGAACCATTTATAGCACGAATGCGGACACCCCCTGGGAATCACCACAAACGCAATGTAACTGACTTTCATTTTGCCTGATATCAAATAACAAATTTATGATAGCAGAAAACTGTACCCACGTCAATTTTGTTCATCTTCTTCCCTGAAAAAGTGCCCAAAAATCCGCCTCACTTTTTTCGGATTTTTCCCATTGAACCACATATTTTTTCGCACTATAATCACATTAAAAAGGAGCGTGATTCAAATGTCAGAAAAGACTACCGACAATAAACTTCCTTACACCTGTACCCCAGCCTACGACCGTGAATCCTGCAAGGGCTGCGTCTGTTCCACCTGCTATGAACAGGAATTCTGTGACAGGTGCAGCAGCTGCGAAAATCAGTCGAAGCGCAAGGAGCGCTGCAACGCTTATGAGGGTGCATACAATTATTAGTCCTCTGTTTCTTGCACCTCATGCACAAAAAGTCTGAGTACAGATGCCGTTGCAAGCGACATACTATACTCAGACTTTATTATGAAATCATTCTACCTGCATATTTCTGCAGCAAACTATCAGCATCCGGCTTTTTCTGCTTTCTCCTTCTGTCTCTCATCCCACAGCTGATCTGCTCTCTCTTTCCAGCAGGCTGCATATTTATCACATTTGCCGCAAAGGTGCTCTGCGCTCTCCGGAGACTGAAGATCTGTGGATTTTGCGCCAGTCTCTGCAACTAATTTACGCAAAATTTCCGGATTTTCCAGCATTGGACATGGACGAAGCATGTTCTCGTTGAAAGGCTGGTTATCATGATAAGCCTGGAAAATCGGGCTCTTCAGTGCGTCCAGAAGAGAAGTATCCTTGATGTTGCAGTTTGAATAATGGATGAATACACAAGGCTCCACATCACCATTTGCATTAATATGCAGATAATGTCTTCCACCTGCAATACATCCATGTACAAATTCAGCATCATTCTGGAAATCCAGTGTAAAGATTGCTTTTGTGCTTCTGAATTTACGGATTGCACGATACATTTCTTCTCGCTGATCCGGTGTAAGAAGAAGCTCCGGTGAAGCGTCATTTCCAACTGGCATATAATGGAAGAACCATGCAAATAATGCACCACAGTCAATCAGCTTGTCGAAATATTCCTCGCTGCTTACACTGTCTACGTTCATACCTGTATAGCAGGTGGAAACTCCAAATGGAAGCCCTCTGTCCTTCAACAGCTTCATTGCATGCATAACCTTCTGATAGATTCCCTCTCCACGACGTCCGTCGTTGGCTTCCTCGGAACCTTCCAGACTGAATGCCGGAACGAAGTTCTTTACTCTTAAGATTTCATCACAGAATTCCTCATCGAAAAGTGTTCCGTTTGAGAAGGAAAGGAACTCACAATCCGGATGCATCTCACAAAGTTTAATAAGATCTTTCTTACGTACAGTAGGCTCACCACCGGTATAAATATACATGTAAACACCAAGCTCTTTACCCTGTCTGATAATGGAGTCAATGGTCTCCAGATCCAGGTTCAGCTTGTGACCATACTCTGCTGCCCAGCATCCTGTACAATGCAGATTACAGGCACTTGTAGGATCCAGAAGAATTGCCCACGGAACATTACAGTTGTTCTGTGCTGCAACTTCTTCCTGTCGTGCACTTCCCTTTAAGCTGGCGTTTACAATAAAGTTCTGGAAAAATACTTTTCGGACACCTGGATCCAGCTGATACAGATTCATGATCAGCTTATACCAGTTGCTGTCTGTGTCCTGGATTGCATTACGAATGGCATCCCTCTGACCTTTATACCAGTCCTGCGGAGTGAATTTATCTACCAGCTCCATCAGCTTCGGAATGTTTGTCTCTGGATCCTTTTCCAGATATTCTAATGCTTTTGTTACTGCACCCTCTACGGCTGCCTGTTTTGCTTTATCAATCAGTTTCATAATGCTCCTCCTTTAAATTTCTCTGAATTCATCTTCCCAGACTACATTTTCATTCTCACGGATTTTCACAGTGTATACTACCACACAAAGCTTCAGTATTCCCTCCAGCAAAAATGCCACGCCAGTAAAAATCACAGTCAGCTTTGCACCTCCTGCCGGATCAACGAGAAGAAGCATTCCAAATATTCCGGTTGTTACTGCAATAAGCAAAACTGCCCACCAGAGCTTCAAACCGAATTTTTTCGCTTCCACTGACATCTGGATCCGAAGCAATGCATCGGTCAGAATCACAAGACCGAAAATCACGAAAATCAGTCTTAGTATGGCTTCCCTTCTCACCAGAATCAGAATTCCAACTGCAATCATGAGAATTCCAAAGCCAAGGTCAAATTGAAAAGCCAGACAGTAAAAATCTCTGGAAAAATAGCCGATAATTTTTATGATTCCATCTGCAATGAACAGAATTCCTGCAAGAACACAAATTATTTTCACGGCTTTTTCCGGAACAGCCATCAAAAAAATTCCCAAAGCACAGAAAACAACTGCCATCACTATATATCCATTTCGTGCTATTTTCAAAGTTCCTGACGAATTCATTCTGATTCTCCTTTCTGCTTTTCATGGATTTATTATAGTAAGATAAATTTCAAAAAGGAACGGACAAAAAAAGGACTGTGTCTGAAATTCAGACACAATCCCATATTTGCCTAAAAGCTTACCGCATTTCCATTCTCCGGGGAAAAAAGCAGATTTACAAATTCCCTATACGATTTTCAGATAAGCAGGTTTGGTTCCTGCCACCTTTTCCAATGTTTTCTCAAAAGTATTTTCATAGAGTTCACGCAGTTTCTCTGCATATTCTGTCAGATCGTAAGACATCCTGTGATCCATCCAGTCCAGAATCACTCCGATCATTACGCATTTATAAAAATGCATGAGCACCTTCATATCTTCTTTTTCCATAATTTCTTCTTCAAAATTATGTACGATATACTGCTTTATAACATACTGGCACATTTTATCCAGTACACTGGTAAACGTTTCTCTCTGCACGGAACAGTAAATATGGAGCATGGCCTTCTTGTTCTCTCCGATCAGATTCACCAGTACCTCAAGGCATTCCAGCATAGAATCCACTTCCACCGGATGTTCAAAGGCATTGTCCACTTCCCGAAGAAGAGCTGATTCCACAACATCAGAAATATCGCGGAAATGATAATAGAAAGTATTCCGGTTCACACCGCAGCGCTCCACAATATCCTTCACTGTAATTTTCGCAAGAGGTTTCTCATTAAGCAGTTCAAACAAAGTCCTAATAATAATTTCTTTCGTAAAACCAGACATTTTCTCACCTGTCATCTTGAAATGAAGCCGTAAAAAAGCCTAATCGGCTATGTTTCTGGCTTGTTAAGTTATTATCACAGATTATGCCACAAACCAATTTAAAATGCAAGGACAACGCGCCCTTGCATTTACATTAATTTCCCCTGTTCTGATAAAACATCAATTTCTGGAACTGATTCATTTCTTCGGATACGTCCCGGACAGCTCCATAAAACATTTTATGTCCATCCTGTTCTCTCAGGAAAAATGCTTTGATATTTATCCAGATATACTGACCGTCTTCTCTTCTGCGACGCACAGTTCCCTCTGCACCTTCAGCCAGTCTCTGGAAAGACCGCTGGAAAATATTCTGCATTTTTTTCCTGTCATCCGGGTGTATTGCCTCCATGACCTGAACATTCTCTGCCAGATCCACAGGATCCTGTCCAACCAGCAGACAGTACTTATCATTTACCTGCAGCAGCTCCACATTGTCACAATATACATCATAAATGGCAATTGGTCCAAGAATATTATTCAGTATACTGTCGCTTGCCAGCTCTGACTGAAACAGATCCTTGAAACGTATATGCTCAATTTTTCGCGCCTGAATCCCACGGTAATCCACATTATTCTCGTCATTGAGAAGTATTTTTATTTCTTCGACTGGAAGAGGCTTGTAGAAGAAATAGCCCTGGCCATAAATACAGCCCATATTCAGCAGATAATTGATCTGGTCTTCCGTCTCAACGCCCTCTGCGATCATACGAAGTCCCATAATATTTGCCATTCTGGTAACAGCCTCAAGAATTCCCATTCCCTTGTCCATGGTATTCTCATCCATTTTCAGGAACTTCATGTCAATCTTCAGAACGTCTACATTCACATCCTTCAGCATATTCAAAGAAGAATATCCGCTTCCAAAATCATCCATCAGAACGGTAAAGCCTGCATTTCGCAGTGCCTCTGCCACACCTGTGATCACCTTATATTCTTCTACATAAGCACTTTCTGTAATCTCCAGCTCTACATATTCTGGCGGAAGCTCGTATTTGCGAACCAGATTTTTAAAATGCTCTACTACATCAATTGCATAAATATCCACACTGGATACATTGACAGAAATAGGAATTACCTTGTGTCCGCTTTTTATCCAGTCCTGCAGCGTCTGGCAAACCTGCTCCCACACCTTCATGTCCAGTTCTGTGATCAGTCCGTTACTCTCCATAACCGGAATAAAATATCCAGGTGCCACAATTCCCTTCTCAGGATGCTTCCAGCGCACCAGTGATTCCAGCCCGACGATCTTACCTGTGTTCAGATTACATTTCGGCTGAAGATAGTAGATAAACTCATCTCTTTCCAGACCGGCCTGCACTTCAGCAAGGAGCACATGATTATTCTCCAGTCGTGTCTTCATATCTGAGCTGTAATAAGCACAACGTACAGCATAATTTCCCTTTACTGTCTCCTGCGCAAGAATTGCCCGGTCATACATCTGTGAAGCACTGAGACTGATATCATCAATTACATAAAAACCAAAAGCAGGAAGGAATCCGGTATGTCCACCGTATGCACGCACAAATCCGGTAATACGGCATTTCAGATTTTCGAGAACTTTTTCATCATTTGGAAGAACAATTACAAAATCGTCTCCGCCCATATAGCCGGCAATCCCGCCAAATTCCTGACGCATTTTATTAAGATGCGCCCCGATTTCCCGCAGGAGCTTGTCTCCTGCCACCTGACCATACCATTCATTAAAAAGCTTAAAATGTTCAATATCAACGGCTACCAGACAGTATTTCCCTGCCGTAGTTTCATTTACTCTGAGGAAAGCTTCTGTCTGTGTAAAAAAAGGAATTCGGGCAAATAAACCTGTAAGCTTATTCTTCTCAGTCTTGCCCGGGTTTCTCCGTTCCAGAATCTCCTTCTTCATATTTACAAAACGGCAAAGATTATCCATATCCTCCTCGTAAATATCCTTTGCCAAAATTACATGACAGTTCCTTGCTCCCGGCCACTCGACCTCTCCAGCATTGATTTTCAGCCATTTCCCCTGATCTTCATTATAAAATAAATCTGTTTTCCGGTTCGGATGTGCCAACGGGCAATTACGACAGGGCTTCTCTCTTCCCCGAAACTTCTCATAACAGATCTCTCCGGGCTCAAAATCCGAAAACTGTTTCATCAGTGCTTTACTCATATACTGAATTCGATATGACTCATCTACTATGTATGTAATTGTCTCAGTTCTCTTCTCCTGTCTCATACGCATCCTTTTCCATTTCTGAATGTAAATCCAACGATTAAAACTATTAAAAATATTATAAGCCATTCCTTTTCAATACGCAACATGTCAACTCGCGAAAGTTTTTCTGTTTTTTTAGGCAAAATGACACACAAAAAGGAATCCGGCTTAATAGGACCCTCCGACGTAATTTTCTGTTACATAAGAAAACAGAACACTACTTTCCTGTAATGTTCTGCTTCTGCTCTGCATATTCGGATTGTCAGATTACATAATCATCTGCACTAGATGCCTGCCAGTCCAGAAGATCACCCAGGGTAATGTTATCCACCACCTCATTAATGGCATCATCGATTTTCTTCCAGAGGATACGTGTAACACAGGCATCCCCCTTCTCACAGCCTCCTCCATCCGGAGCTACACAATCTACCGGAGAAAGACAGCCTTCTGTCAGTCTGAGGATCATACCTACTGTATACTCTTCTGGTCTGCGCTGCAGGGAATAGCCGCCCTGAGGTCCGCGGACACTCTTCACATATCCTGCTTTATTTAATACGGAAATAATCTGCTCCAGATATTTCTCAGAAATATCCTGTCTGCGCGCCACATCCTTCAGTCTGATAGGCTCACCATTATCATTAGTGGCAAGGTCAAGCATTAACTTTATCGCATATCTGCCCTTCGTAGATATTCTCATTTCAATTCCTCCTGCTCTGGAATTCTGTGTCTCCTGTCAGACTTCTGCCGGACAACACGTCTGACAGCATCTGACCCAAACTGAAAAGTTCTTCTTTTCATGGTTCGCATGACTGCAGAATCCTTATACAGAAGATTATACCTTTTAATTCCTATTATTTCAATAGGGAAATATCATTTTACTTTAACTGTTACAACCACTTTTTTTGAACCTGATTGTACCGTAATCTTGGCAGTTCCTTTTTTCTTCGCTGTGAGCAAGCCTTTTTTACTTACTGTGCATACCTTTTTATTCGATGTCTTATAAGTTACCTTCTGCTGTGTGGTAATCGGCGTAAGAATCGGGGCAAGCGTCCAATTCACCGTAGGTCAGCTCCTGATTAATTTCTTTCAGGATCATTTCACCGCCGATCAAACGCTCAATTTCGTCTTTTGTTCTACCATTTGCCAAATCGATAAAGCGGCGCGGACGGGTAAAGAGGTTTACCTCGCTCCAGTTCTTTAACAGTTCTGCTATCATTCCTGTTTTATCTACATAGAAAAAGTCTTCCTGGATCAGCTTTTCAAAATTATCTACACCAATAGGAAGTTTTTTTCTGTATGACATATTCTCGCCCCCTTCAGAAGTTATTTTTATTTAGCTTAACATTTTCCTGGCTTAGTGACAAGTCGCTGAACCAATAATATGCCATTATTTTTCCTTTTATATAACAAAAAAACGATAACCAACCGGCTACCGTTTCCGTTCTGTACCTTCAAAACTACATACATGTTACATCCTAATGGAATCATTTTACCTCTGCGTGAGTCCGGCAGCTACTTTATAACTGCCTTTCTCATTTCTTGGTCAAGCCCTCACCCTATTAGTAACAGTCAGCTCCATGCATTACTGCACTTCCACCCCTGCCCTATCTACCTCGTCGTCTTCAAGGGGGTTTACTTCTTTCGAATGGGATATCTCATCTTGAGGGGGGCTTCACGCTTAGATGCC
>OLQN01000069.1_pt1 | contig 82007 bp, 57 predicted proteins | sample 1673181 | NCBI WGS metagenome assembly OLQN01 (sample SAMEA3136763, study PRJEB25190) | human gut metagenome | biome: human gut; feature: human-associated habitat; material: faeces | place: Austria | collected 2013
GATTGTGGAGCAGTTCCTTTATCCATTACCATCCAATGGCCTTTTGCAAGAGCAGCATAATCTTTGGAGCCGATCTTTACACTTGTAAATACTTGAGAGTGTTTCCTGAATGTTACATTACAGGACAGGTTATAGCTCTTTCCATTCTGTTTTACTGTAAAACTGAGTTTTGTTTTTTCACCATCTTTTACAAAATGCATGGAACCTGGTGTCATCTTTGTTTGTACAAAAACAGCGTTAAGACCTGTTGCTTTTGATGCGGTATAATATTTGTTAGATGATTTTACATTTGTGATCACAGCGGAACTGGATAAATTCTTTATATAAATATATCCATCTCCTTCTGTAGGCTGTTCATTTCCATTAATATAAGCACAATAAAACTCCAGAGTCTGTTTCTTCGGGCACTGAGGAGCCTTTGCTGCTGCGCTTACTGCTGTAGGCACTGCCAGGATTACGAAAAGGCATGCCAATAAGCTTACTAAAATGTTTCTTGTCTTTTTCACTTTGCTTTTCCTCCTGCTTATTTTTCTTTTTCATTTTGTGCTGCTGTAAATTTCTCTTTTTCCTTCCGCCCCTTTCCCATTATAACGTGCCAAAAAGTTCTGCTTCGGCTGTATTGTCAGACTTTTTCTTTGAGCCGTTATATTTTTACATCATTATACTAATCTTATTATAAACAGTCAATATTTTCCAGGATCATAGTTCGCGAAAATCTTTTTCGTGGCTACCGTTCACAGTAACACGCTTCGCGATGCACAGAAAGACGAACCTTCTTGTGACAAGCACAAGAAGTAGCGTTTGCTGCGCAAACTTAATTCTCGGGTTTTCTGTGAACTTTGTTCACAAAAAGCACCTCGCGGAATGTTACAGTAAGCAATAACTTTTCGTGTTAATTGCAATTCAAACTTCCACTCCAGGAGCGTATTTGAAAAAAGCTTTCCTATAACTAATCGGCAACTTTTTTCCTTTTATTGACCCTTTTAATTATTAATAGTATAATTTCTAATATAACTTTCAAAGGAGAATCTCGTATGAAAAATTCAAATTCCCGATCACAGACGGTCTCTCTTATATTCAGACCTCTTTTAACCCTGCTTTGTGTTGTGCTTGCCCTTTGCACACTTTCCTTAAACTCAGCAGAGGCCGCTTCAAAAATAAAAAAGACCATGTATGCAGGCAGCTCTTCTACCTTAAAGATCAATGGAAAAGTTAAAAAGGGAAAATGGAAATCCTCCAGAAAAAGTGTGGCTACCGTTACAAATAAGGGTAAAGTTACAGCCCGAAAGAAAGGTACTGCAACCATTTCCCTGCAAGTAGGCAAAAAGAAATATCGCTATGCCCTGACCGTACTGCAACCGGTAAAACAGGTAAAACTAAGTAATTCTTATCTTACCCTTGAAGGCAAAAAGGACCAGAAAACATTAAAGGCTAAAGTATATCCGTCTTCTGCCAGTAACAAAAAAATAATCTGGCAGTCCACTAATCCTTCTGTTGCCTCCGTATCCTCTGACGGTATGATCACCCCTGTGGGAGATGGCTACTGCTACATCAAGGCAATAGCAGCAGACCGTAAAAAGGTATATACACAGTGTTATGTTGCTGTCCACGACTGTACTGCCCCTACCGTTCAGACCTCCAAGTATTACTACGAATTATATCTGATCGATGGCCTTGGAAAAGATGGTTGGTATGCAGAATCAGAACGTCCTATTTATATAAAAACAAACAACCCCAATATGGAGTCCATAAGCTGGAAAAATGCTTATTCCATATGGGGCATGTCTGGCGATGCTACAAGCTTTTCAGATGTAGATTATATCCAAAAAGAGAATGACGGTTCAATTGCCAAGGTTGAGGGTGGATATCTGATCAACTGTGGATTCAGCAATGAAAACAAGGTTCTTTTTGGAGGATGTGATGGTGTTGGAACCATGACAATTACAGAAAACTCCAGAGTTGTTGCATCCTTTTCCTGCAATGTAAAAGATTACAACACGGAAACAGACAATTTTATCGATAGCGTGATCAAACAGGTAACCAACAGCAATATGACCCCATTTGAAAAAATGGATGCTGTTGTAAATTATATTGAAGCCCAAAACCCACGTTATTATCCAAATGATGGAACTTACTTATACAATCTTGCTGCGTCCCCACTAGCACCATGGTTTAAGTCCTGGCGTTTTGATTCCCTGACCACCCCTACACTTCTGTGCCGTTTCGCCAAACGTATGGGCGGATTCGACAAAATCGAAAATGGTTACTCCAAGTATTACGGCACCAGTGACTGGTCATGGAAACACTGGTATGCAGAATTAACTGTCGGAGATGAAACAAGATCTTTCACATTCTGTCCTATGTCATATACAGGCTATATGGAAACAGTTCCAAAAATTGATTTCAAAAATACGGCTAATATGGTGAGAATTTATTAAACAAAATTAAATTTAAAATAAGGATGCAGCCTCCAGGTGAGATTGCATCCTTATTGTATGTCACTTAACTTTTACTTTAAATTTCTTAGACACTCCATTACTTGTAACGATAATGGTTACAGTACCTTTCTTCTTGCCTTTTACAATACCTTTTGCCGTAACAGTCGCAACTTTTTTATTGCTGGACTTGTATGTTACTTTTCCGGATGGTGTTGTAGTTGCTTTGATTTTTACTATTTTGCCTTTCTTGATTGTTGCAGAAGATTTTGCAAGTTTCAGAGAAGGTTTCTTAACCTGGATTACTATCTTCTGAGTGTAAGTTCCAATTTTTACAGTAATGGTTGCCTTTCCAGCTTTTTTTGCTTTTACAACACCTTTGGAAGTTACAGTAGCAACTTTCTTGTTGCTGGATGTAAATTTAACCTTTCCAGTTACATCATTTTTTACAACAGTAATGGTTGTAGAGTTCTTTCCTTTGGTGTAAATTGTGGAATCCATTACTGTTGCCGTAATGCCTTTATCTGATACAGGTTTAGCTGTTGGAATCACAGTTGGTTCAGGGGTACTCGTTGGTACTGGTGTATTAGTTAGTTTCGGTAACTCAGTTGGCACTAGTGTAGGGATCGGAGTACTTGTTGGTTTTGGTACCTCAGTTGGAACAGCTGTTGGTGTAGGAGTTTCTGTCGGTTTTGGCGTCCCAGTTGGAATTAACGCATCATAAGTAATTGTCGCATCATCAGGAACTTCCATGCTTAATTTATCCCATTGTTCTTTTGAACCGCCATACGCAATTTTCAACCCTGAACACCCACTAAATACTCCTATTCCAACACTTGTGACACTTACTGGAATCGTAACACTTGCTAAATTTCTACAATAATCAAAAGCACAAGATCCAATAGTAGTAACTCCTTCAGGTATGATTATGCTTGTTAAGCTATAACAGCTTTCAAATGCATACCAGCCAATTTCCGTAACACTTTTAGGAATTATAACACTTGTTAAACCAGTGCGTTGAAAGAGTCCCGATTTCAAACTTGTAAGTCCTTCTGGAAGTGTAACACTTGTTAAGCCAGTACATGATTCAAATGCTCCTCCTCCAAGGCTTATAATTCCCTCCGGAATTTCAATACTTGTTAAACTGGTGCAAGATTGAAATGCAAATTCTCCAATGTTTGTAACTCCTTTGGGAATTATAACGCTCGTTAATCCTGCGCACTCTAAAAAAGCTTTCTCTCCAATATTCGTAACACTTTTAGGAATTATAACACTTGTTATATTGCACTCACTAAATGCATAATCACCAATTGAAGTTACTTGATCTCCTATGACAATATTCACAATATTTTTCTTTTTACCACTCCACGGAACTGCTTTTTCTTCATACCACGAATAATTATACATATCACCCATACCACTAATAGTCAGTGTATATCCATTAGTTTCATCTCCAGTAATTGTATAAGTAAGATTATCTCCACATTTTCCGGACTCTGCAACATTCAATACATCAGCAAATACCTGTGTCTCTGGATCAGTTTCATCTTTCATCTCTTCATCGATTACAAAGCCTTCACTTTCTCTATCAAAAAATCCAGTAAAATCTTCAATAGATTCTTCAGTTACATCCTCTGTAACATCTGCCCCATCAGAAAATTCCTCTTCCAGAGCAATATCTTCTGCGGCAAATACGTTTCCAGACATCCCGGAGAACGCTATTGCTGATGATAATAATACTGCTAAAATCCTTTTCTTCCTCATACTTTTATCCTCCTTAAAATAAAAGCACTACTCACCGGAATACACTTCAAGCAAGTAATGCTCTTCACGTTCAATTGCAACTGGCTACCATTTTACAGATCCTATAGCTTTGTACCGCAGCCTTTCAACTACTTTGCCTGATATTCGGTTTTTGCTTAACTTACATAGAAAAAATTATACGCTTATAGTATAGAAAAGTCAACAAATATGCAGTACAATTTGGACTTATATTGGACATTGTTTACAATTTTTATAGCATTTAGGGAATGGTGATGGTATACTTGAGGAAAATAAGTTTAAAGAACGGAGGAAGTTATTTTCCAATCTGGCAGCAGAGCAAAAAAGAGAGACCATTTCTGATCCCTCTTCTACCAGCTCTTATGAATAAAATGTTAATGATACAACTTTTCCATTTGTTACTTTAAGAGTCACCATAAGCCCATTTAATTTCTTACAGCATTTCAAAGCTTCATATTTTTTTGCAGGTATTCTGCCGTATTCGTCCGTCCAATAATATTTTGTCTTAGATGTTAATTTAAAGGTCTTTTTTCCATACTTCACAAAGTTTTTCTTATTAAATTCCAGAGATGCTTTTTTGCTCTTCATAAACGAGCCATAAAATGTAATGGACTTACTGGTGTATTTCACCTTTTTTGTTCCAGGCTGCCAGGAACCATATTTCTTACCGCCCTTTGTACGGTTAAGCACAGTTCCATAATAATAAGTGCCCTTCTTTGATGCAGCTTGTACTTGCTCTATATTGGAGCAACTAAATATGATACCAACTACAAGCACTGCCAGGATAAATTTACTGAATCTTTCTTTCCATGTTGATTTCTTCATCTGCTTCAGCCTCCTTTTAAGATACTTCGTTTGCATGTATCATCAGTCCTGTTGAAAGGACTTTTATAAGATTTATATTACGTCCGGTCAATGCAGAAGTCAATCCACAAAAAGCGAAAAAATAGGGCAATTACACAATTTCCTGTATAACTACCCTATTATTCTATACCTAGTTTCAACACTCCGGTTCCACCCAGACACCTAAAACACATTTCCAAAAAATCCATAAAAGAGAGTGCGCATATAGTCTAGGATCATACATACGACCCATATATCCTTAAGCCTAGCATAGCATAGTACAATGTAACCTTTGATAACCTTTGATAACCTTTGGAGCTTCTAATCCAAAAGGTTCCCATTCAGGCATATATAAAGGATTTTGTGTGAGATTGGCAAGTAAAAAACCAAGCCGTGTGAGCCTGACTCTATTTTGTGTGGTTATGTATTGAGTATGTTAATCCTGATCGGATGATGGATGGTCTGTGATTGATTGGTCTGTGGTTGCTGCAACCTCTTGGTGTGGGGTTGTGTCCGTATTTGTTTCTAAAACACATGTTTCTTCATTGTTAGGTATTCCTAATACACTTTCATCTATCAGATTCTGTATCTCTTCATCAAAATTAGCTTTATGAATTATATCTTCTGTTATTTCATAAAAAATATTAGAATATTTCTTCTCATTTTTATTTTTTGTCATAATCAAATATATAGTTGCAGCACTTGAGCAAAATTCATATATACTTCTATTTTTGACGATGTTGTTTTAATGTCTCTTTTTACAACTATCTCTTCTCGTTTTAACAACTCTGTATCATCTAACATCTAGTCCAAAACCATTCTGCTCCATTTGGAGACTGAATTCCTGCTAAATGCTGAAAATTCTCTTTTCCAGCCCAAAATTCATATATATAAAATGGACCTTTTCTGGATGTAGCAAATATCAGCAAGACTTCCTTTTCAACATATTCTGAATATTTTTTGGCAGCTTGCCGAACTCTTTTTACTAATAATTTGTCAGATAATACACACTTATCGTATCTACTATATTTACTCAAATGTTTTGTCCTTTATTAACTTTATTTGGATATGAAAAAAGCTATCCTCATGAGATAGCTTTTTTCACAATAATTATAAGCGTAGTTACTTCGCTGTCCGCCAGCTATCCTGACTAAATCAGGAAGAGTATTATTTGCTTCCGCTCAGCCGGAAGGTTCCAGTCTTAACACTGTATGATGAATCACGGATTATTTTACATCGGCTACGCACGAATAACTTTGAGGCACTTGTCAACTATGTTATTCTCCGATGGCAGACGCTCCTTATCTGCATAACAGAATATTTCTATTCTGGGCAATATAAGAAAACATCTCTGTTTTCTTAATGTTACTGTACCATACTCTTCCCAATCAGTCAATCCACCATTTCAATAAAATCTATATAACCTCAATAAAATCAAGGCTTTTCGCGTCTTTCATCACTTATATTATACTCCACTTCCACCAGATCCGCTACTACCAGTTTTGGGCTATAATAAAAGCCTAGGCAACAATGCAAATCAATACATGCACTCGCCCAAGCTTTATAGTGTGTTACCATTATACCGTTCTATCTTATCTTCTACATTTCTACCGTTTACGTTTACTATTCCTCGTTTGCTATTCCACGTTTGCTATTCCTCGTTTACTATTTCTTATCAGCTACTTCTACCGTTGGCTTCGGCATGGACATAAGCTTTTCAAGATCCTCTACGGTGTAGACTTTGGAATCCATGAGATCAGCAAGGGCTGTAAGCTGGGCTGCACGTTCGGCTTTCTTCCGCTCTGCATCCATGTCTTTAGGAATCACCTTGCAAACAATTTCCCCTGTTTCCGGATCAGTATACACAGAGAAGTCATTTTCTCTAAAAAAATGTTTCATCTGCAAATACACAGCCCTGTAATTCTTCATTTTGTTCCACAATATCTCCCCTCAATCTGTTATCTCAATTTTCCAGTTCATCATAGCTTCATACACACTGTATGAAATCTTATCCTTGTATCTCTTCGCAGTGTCCTTGATGTATTGTTCCTTATACTCTTTATACTTCTGGAATGCTTCTTCCGGTGTTTTGAAAGTACCAAGTTTAATGTTCTTCTGATCTACAACGAAAGCACCCCTATAATATACGATTCCGCAAGCATTACTTTTTTCCGCATGTACCCCTAATGGATATTTGCCACGATTAGCTTTACCATTCGTAAATAATGTATTGATAAATTCAGGAACGATACAGCAATTATCAGGTCCATATTCTTTATTACCCTTTACTAAAATATCCTTGTCCAAATTTAAGGAACTATCACCACAATTATGACTCTCATACCATTCTTTAAAATTACTGAAGTTCTTCCATTCCTCGCATACTGTACAGTATTTATACGTCTTCTGTCTGTTTTGGATTTTCTCATTATAGCAGCGACTTAACATGGCTCTCCACTTCTTATAAACAGTTGTATTACTCTTTGTTGTCTGAAATGAAATAAACGAAATTTAGCCCATACACAGCGTTATTTACTGTGCATAGGCTAATAAAAGAGGATGACACATATTTGTGCTCATAAATGAACACTAAAATAAGCCCACGAGTAACACATCAAAAACTCATGGACTTATTCAGGTATTCATATTTAGATATAATGGATTAAACCTTTTTTACACACACTCAATGGAATAATTAATAAGCAAATCTTGACACCATTTTTGCTTGCTTTTGACTCCATTTTGACACCATTTTTGTAATAAATAGCATGAAATTATAACAACTTACGTGAAATGTGCAACTCTCTCACCCCTTGGAAATACTGGAAAAATCAGGTGTTCCGTAGAGGTCATACGGGGTGCTCTGGTAGACGTAATAATTCAACCAATTGGTATACAGGTTGTTGGCATGGGCTCTCCACAGCAGAAGCGGACCGTTTTCGGGGTTGTTGTCGCGGTAGTAGTTTTCTGGCATTTCAATGGGGAGGCCTTTGCCAAGATCGCGTTTGTACTCGCCGTCCAGGGTAACACGGTCGTATTCCGGGTGACCCATTACAAAAATCTTGCGGCCGTCTTCTGCCATGGCAAGGAAAAGGCCTGCTTCATCGGATTCTGCAAGGACAGTAAGGTCTTTGCAGGCGTGTACATCTTCAATAGGAACTTCTGTATGTCGGGAATGAGGTGCCAGAAATACATCATCGAACCCTCTGACCAACGGAATTTTGCGGTTCATTACCTTGTGCCAGAAAAGGCCAAACATTTTCTTATCCAGCTTGCGTTTCTTCAGTCCATAGAAATGGTAGAGCGCAGCCTGAGCAGCCCAGCACAGGAAAATGGTAGATGTCACATGGGTCTCTGACCAGTCCATGATCTGGGTAACTTCCTCCCAGTAATCAACCTCTTCAAACTCCATCTGCTCTACTGGCGCTCCTGTAATGATCATTCCATCAAACTTCTTATCTTTCAGTTCAGAAAAAGTCTGATAAAATTTGTTCAGATGACTCCTGGAAGTATTTTTCGCCTGATGGGACTCCACCGCCATAAAGCTTACGTCAACCTGCAGAGGAGTATTGGAAAGAGAGCGAAGAAGTTGCAGCTCGGTTTCCTCTTTCAGTGGCATTAAATTTAAGATCAAAATATAAATCGGACGGATATCCTGGTGCATAGCACGGTTCTCGTCCATAACAAACAGGTTTTCTTTTTCCAGAATCTCCTTTACCGGGAGATCACTTTGTATTTTAATTGGCATTGCAATTTCCTCCTACTATTATACATACTTTTTGTCATTCCTTTCGCTTCGCTCAAGGCACAAGCAAGTTATGAAAAAGTTACTGTTCACTGGTAACGTTCCGCGAGGTGTTTTTTATAAACAAAGTTCACAGAAAACCCAAAAACCTCGTCGCGAGATCATGGGATTGCATGATTTTTATGCATCGCAAAGGGGATTGCTGTGAACGAAGTAAGCAAAAAACACAGATTACCAAAAGGCATTCTGCAAAATATACCGCAAAGTACAACGTACAGATTACCCAAATTTTCTTTTAAACCCCCGCCAGCTCCAGGAAATCCTCCTCCGACAAAATCGGGATTCCCAGTTCCTGTGCCTTCTTGTTCTTGGAAGAAGCCGAGGTTTTATCATTATTGATCAGATAGTCTGTTTTCTTTGTCACAGAGCCGGTCACCTTACCGCCGCGGGCTTCGATAAATTCCTTTGCCTCAGAACGGTTGGAAAAATGCTCCACACTTCCTGTAATAACAAAGGTTTTCCCTGCAAAAACCTGTTCTGCTGAAGTCTCCTCATGAACCAGATGAAGATGACTGAGCAGATGATCCAGCTTCCGATTGTTCTCTGCGTTCTTAAAATAATCTGCCAGACTTCCGGCAATTACCGGACCGATTCCCTCGATCGAGCTGATCTCTTCTTCATCCGCATGGCGGATTTTCTCTATATCATCATCAAAATATTTACAGATCACCTTGGCATTTGCAAGACCGATACCGGTGATCCCAAGACTGTAGATCACCTTGGCAAGAGTGGTCTCTTTCGCTTTCTCCAGACTCGCCATCAGATTATCAAAAGACTTCTGACCAAATCCTTCCATTTCTACAATCTGATCTTTATATTTTCCAATTTCAAAAATATCACCAAAATTATGAATAAATCCCATTGCAATAAACTTCTCCAGAGTTGCCTCTGAAAGTCCGTCAATATTCATGGCATCACGGCTGGTAAAAAGGCTGAAGGACTTAATCTTCTTGGCAACACAGTCCGGATTCATGCAGTATAATGTCTCCACATCGTTTTCCTTGCGGATACGCGCCTCCTGACCACAAACCGGACATTTATCCGGAATTACCAGATTGCTGCTTCTTGTAAGATTCTCTGCAATCTGGGGAATGATCATATTGGCTTTGTACACCTTAATGGTATCTCCAATTCCAAGCTGCAGTTCCTTCACAATGCTGATATTATGCACGCTGGCGCGGCTTACTGTAGTACCTTCCAGCTCCACTGGTTCAAAAATTGCAACCGGATTAATCAGTCCGGTTCTGGACGGACTCCATTCCATATCCAACAGCCTGGTTTCCCGCATTTCATCCGCCCATTTAAAAGCAAAGGAATTTCGTGGAAATTTCGCAGTACTTCCCAGAGACTCCCCATAGGCGATGTCATCGTAGGTCACAACCAGTCCGTCTGATGGAAAATCGTTGTTTACAATTGTCTTGGAAAAATAATCCATGGCTTCATCCAGGCTTACAGAGGTAACCACCTTATACTCCACCACCTCAAAGCCCTGTTTCTTCAACCAGATAAACTGCTGCTCCCTGGAATTGGAAAAATCCACATTCTGGGCACTTACCAGAGCAAAGGCATAAAAACGCACATTTCGTTTCGCCGTGATCTCGTTATTCAGCTGACGCACGGAACCACTGCAAAGATTCCGCGGGTTCTTATATTTGGCATCTGCATCGCCTATAGTCTCGTTGATCCGCTCGAACTCAGAATAAGTGATAATCGCCTCACCCCGAAGCACCAGCTGACCTTTATAAGGGATGCGAAGAGGGATATTCTTAAACACCCTGGCATTGTTGGTAATAACCTCACCAACAATTCCATTCCCCCTTGTTACTGCTTTCACAAGCTCACCGTTCTCATAAGTAAGAACAATGGTCAGACCGTCCAGCTTCCAGGATAAAAGGCATTTGTGATTCCCTATAAATCCACGGAGCACTTCCCTGTCTTTTGTCTTATCAAGGGATAGCATGGGGCTTGGATGTTCTTCCTTCGGAAGTTCATTGACTGCCTCGTATCCTACACGGACAGTAGGACTATTTGTGAGTACAGTGCCGGTTTCTTTTTCCAGCTGCTCCAGCTGGTCGTACAGGCTGTCGTACTCCTGATTGCTCATGATTTCCCTGTCTTCCTGGTAATATGCTTTCGCGGCCTGATCCAGCTTTTCTACCAGTTCTTTCATTCGCTGTAGAGAATTTTCCATGATGTCCTCCTGTTTTACTGTTATAATTGCTACTAGCAGATTTTCTCTGTGAGACAGACTGCTGTTTTTCTGAAATAGTGTGGGAAGCAGCTCGCTTATTTTGCCCTTTTTCTTCTGGAATTGAAGAAAAGGAAATGCTGTCTCTTCCCTGTTTCCTGGAAAATACAGGCGCACTGTCCTGCCTTCTGGCTGCGGGAAGCTGAGAGGAATCTGCAATTCCACGTTCCAGCTTCTTCCACTCCTCCCGGGTGGCTTCTCTGTACCCGCCTTCTTTCAGACCATCTATTGTCAGCTCCATGATTCGTACGCGCTTCAGACTAAGCACCTGATATCCCAGATATTCACACATTCGGCGGATCTGCCGGTTCAATCCCTGGGTGAGAATGATCCGAAAAGAATTTCTCCCTGTTTTTTCCACAAAACACGGGCGGGTAATGGTATCCAGAATAGGAATTCCAGATGACATTTTTTTCACAAACTCACCATCAACTGGTTTATTCACAGTCACCAGATATTCTTTCTCATGGTAGTTTCCCGCACGCATAATCTTATTTACCAGGTCTCCCTGGTTTGTTAAAAGCAAAAGCCCTTCGGATTCCTTATCAAGACGTCCTATGGGATAAATTCGAACCGGATAATTCAGATACTCTGTAACTGTGGTCTCCTGGCGCTGTTTTTTTGTGCTGCACACCACACCTCGGGGCTTGTGAAATAAAAGGAGGACTTTTTCTTCCACTTTTTTCACAGGCTTGCCATCCACAAATACAACTGTATCTGCTGTAATCCTTTCTCCCGGTTCTGCCTTATGACCTTCCACAGTCACCCGTCCGTTCTGGATCAGGCTGTCAGCCTCACGTCTTGAACAGAATCCCGCTTCGCTTAAGTATTTGTTGATTCTGATTTTTTCGTCCATTTTTCCATTATATAGTTTTTCCCGGGCATATGCAAGGCAAACCTTGCCCAAAGCTCCGGAACGCGTTTGAAAAAAGCCAGGACAATTTCCCCGTCAATACTCTGCAGACACTGTAAATTCTTCCACACTGCCGCAGGCATTACACAGGAAAATCCATCCCGGCTTCCACATTTTTTCTTATTTTTCCAATAAGAAAACCTTCTTTATTCCGTTTTCAGATCTGAGAACTTCATTTTTACAACACACATAGCTCCCATCATCAGTGCTACACCAATGATCAGGCACAGCGGACTCTGGATAAAGCCGGCAAAAATGTAAGTTACAAAGGATACTACTGCTGCCACAATGGCATACGGCAGCTGGGTTGAAACATGGTTTACATGATCGCACTGAGCTCCCGCGGAGGCCATAATAGTCGTATCCGAAATCGGAGAACAATGGTCACCGCAAACAGCACCAGCCATGCAGGCAGAAATGGAAATGATCATCAGGTCTCCCGGTGTGTTTTCAAATACATGAACAACAATCGGGATCAGAATACCGAAGGTTCCCCATGAAGTACCAGTAGCAAATGCCAGGAAGCAGGCTACCAGGAATATAATAGCCGGAAGCATATTTACCAGCCCTTCTGCTGAGGACTTCACCATTTCCGCAACAAACTCAGCAGCACCCAGACTGTCCGTCATACTCTTTAAGGTCCATGCAAAAGTAAGGATCAGGATTGCCGGTACCATGGACTTAAATCCTTCTGGAATACATGCCATACAATCGCGGAAGGACAGCACTCTGCGCACCATATAAAGAAGAATGGTGATCACCAGACCGAAGAAGCTTCCAAGCACCAGTCCGACAGAAGCATCACTCTGGGAAAAAGCAGTTACAAAATCTGTACCGCTGAAAAATCCTCCAGTATAGATCATACCGATTACACAACAGATAACCAGAGAGATGATAGGGATCAGAAGATCCATAACCTTTCCTCTTGGGTTCACCGGTCCATCACCTTCGCCTGAAGCATAAGGACGGGCTGCTGTGGTAAACAGATCCCCTTTTAACGCATTGGACTCATGCACACCCATAGCACCAAACTCTTCTTTCATCAGAACCATGGATACCATCATTACGATCGTAAGAAGTGCATAATAGTTATAGGGAATAGCTCGTACAAACACGGACATTCCATCCTCTCCCGGAACAAAACCGCTGACAGCAGCTGCCCAGGATGAGATTGGTGCAATGATACATACCGGCGCAGCTGTGGCATCGATCAGGTATGCCAGCTTCGCACGGGATACATTGTGCTGATCTGTGATCGGTCTCATAACACTGCCTACCGTCAGACAGTTGAAATAATCATCAATGAAAATCAGCACTCCAAGTAAAATGGTTGCCAGCTCTGCCCCAACTCTTGTCTTGATGTGTTTGCCGGCCCAGCGGCCAAAAGCGGCTGATCCTCCAGCCCGGTTCATCAGGCAGACCATAGTTCCAAGAATTACCAGGAACACCAGAATACCTACGTTACTGCTGGATGATAACACACTGATCATTCCGCCTGAAAAAATATGGTTAACCGTTCCCTCAAAATTACCGCCAGAGTACAGAAGTGCTCCAACTAAAATTCCCAGAAACAGTGAACTGTAAACCTCTTTTGTGATCAATGCCAGAACGATTGCCACAACTGGCGGTATCAATGACCAGAAAGTAGCGTACACAGCAGGTGTGCCTGCCTCCTCTTCTGCCGCTGCCAGAACAGTCACCGGACATGCCAGGACAAACATCATAACAGCTGCAAAAAGAACAGATAATTTTTTGCAATTGTACTTCATTATCGATTTCCTCCCTCTTTTTTCCTGAATACCAGATGACCAGTCACAAACCGGTCAGAGCGTTTTCTTAAAAGCCTCCTCTTCTTTAACGCAAAAAGCCATGAATGCACTCCCATTATGGGGACACATTCATGGCATTTATTCTTCACAGGATCTATACCTTAGATAGCGCTCCACAACAGTGACAGTCTGCCGCATATTCTGCGTCAGCCCAGAACTTCTCTCCTGGCTGAGAAAAAAATCCTTCGGCAGTCTCCCCTTTCATTCCAGCCAGTCTGCCATACGACTTAGAGCGTGTATCTGTGTATGCCCATACTCTGCACACAACCAGTCTCTGCAGCTGAAATTACTGATGAAGCCCGCGCCTCTATCATAACTTCCCATATTCAGTTTATTCACAAACTCAATGTATCAGCTTTTCCCAATAAATGCAACCCTTTTATTCACAATATTTGAAAATACCGTACTCATTTACCTGACCGATCAGATAAAATCCTTTTGTTTCCATATACAGCTGCTTCTTTTTGCTTGGAACAGGGAAAACCAGATAATTGCATTTCAGTCTTTTTGCATTTTTTACTACCTTTTTGATCACCGGTACTTCTGCCACAAGCTGTTTATGGAGCCATCTTGCAGCTTTTTTTCCAGAAGCTCCTTTACCGCCTCTTCCGTAAGGCATTTTGATAGACGGATCATAAACTCTCACATAGGAAGCTATTTTGTCATCTGTTGCCAGGTAAATCTCTTCATTTTCTTCCTTCTGCTCATTGATCAGATTACAGATGCTTACTACCTCATCAGGGATCTTCTGTACATTCTGAACCTTTTGGTAAAAACCATCTTTATTCAGGCCAGTTCCGCAAAAAGCCAGCACTGCCGCAATAAAAATCAGAAGTATGTACTGCCGTGCTCTGGAAGCCCCCACCTTTTTTATCAGGCAGGTTCCTGCATAAGCTATAAGCGGCACTGCCGGAAGGATCCATAATACTCTCCAGTAAACCGACCGTCCTATACATTTCTGTATAATATAAGCAGTAACCGGACAGAAAAACACAGCAAGAAAAACTATAATATAGCTGAATAAAATTCTGGCTCGTTCTTTTTTTCTTCCAAATATCAGGAAATACAAAAATGCAGCCAACAATAAATAGACATAAAATCCGTTTCCCCAGTATTTCTGCCAGGCATCCAGTGAAGCCAAAAGTGCTCGTTTCATCTCTCCACCTCCTAAAATACCAGAATGTATACCACGCCAAGTATCAGGGATGGCAGACAGCAGACTACACTCTTTAAGAATCTTCTTCCGTCTCTGAATTTCACCAGACTAAGCAGAGCAAATACTCCCATCAGAAGAGGGGCAAGCATGATTCCCATTGAGGAAAACAGACAGCAGGCTCCATTTGCCAGAAAAGCCAGACTCCATGGATATTCTGGTTTTTCCTGCATAAAAATCTCCATACAGAGCAGAAATAAAAATGGTAAAAACACCCCTGCCAGCACAGCTTTTCCCTGCCAGATCCTGCCCATTGTAAAAATTTCTGAATTGTATACCGAATATCCGCAAAACCACAGGATCACGGCACAAAGGATCATAAAAATCCCCTGTTCTCCTGCCTTTCCCCGGAAGAATATGCGGCTATACTGAAAAAGCACCACATATGCCAGAAAAACAAATACCGCCGGAAAAACAGTATGTGCCACAATGGCTGGATGAAGTCCTCCGCATAACCGGCTGGTCACGGCAAGAAATGCAGGAAACGGGGAAAGAATGTAACGGCTTGGCAATACATTGTAAGCGGCCCCGGTGTAGGGATTATATGCATAAAGAGAATCGGTTTCCACCGCGGTAGTGGCTGTTCCTACATAAAAAGCATCATCTTCATCCATATGGGCATAAAGCACCACAACGATAAGCTGGATCAGAATCAGAATTCCTGCCACTACAAGCTCCGGGGAAATTCTATTCTTCTGCCTTTTCTTATAAAGACTCCGGGCACCCAGAAATGCCAGCACACCAGCCACCACGCCATATGTAACGGTCAGCACATGAAGCGGCTGTTTGGTAAAAATCATGGTAAGAGAAAGCAGCTCTGTAATGGCAAACAGCAGTGTATAACCGGCCAGAAGATATTCACCGCAGGTTCTTTTTTCCCTGCGGAAATAGAATCCCCCTGCCAGGCAGGGAACCACCAGCAGCCAGATCACCACCAGTATCCCCTTAAAAATAAATCCCATATATTATTTCTCCAGTTCTTTTTTCAGAATTCCCATGGCAACCTTCTCCGATGTGATCGGCAGCTCTCTTACCCGGACACCGGAAGCATTGTAAACCGCATCTGCAATTGCAGGACAAGGGGTATCGATTACCAGCTCACCGATAGACTTGGCACCAAAAGGACCGCTCTTTTCATAGCTGCTTTCAAACTCAACCCGGATATTTCCAATATCCTCACGGCTTGGAATCTTGTACTGCATAAAAGAATTCTCACGAATCTTACCTTCTTTGGAATACTGCACATTCTCCATAAGTGCCATACCGATTCCCTGGGCAACACCACCCTCTGTCTGCACACGGGCAAGATTGGGGTTAATAGGAGTTCCGCAGTCTACAACTGCCACATAATCGATCAGGTCAATATTTCCTGTCTCTTTGTCTATTTCCACCTCTGCTGCTCCAACCATATAAGGCGGCGGAGAAATCTGGGACGAATAGGAGGCAGTCACCTGCATTTCCAGGGTATTTCCGCAGGTTCCCTTATAAGCAACATCCTGGAGGCTGACCTCTTTTTCCCCTGCGTAGACTTTCTTTCCATCAAAGTCTGCTTCCTCTGGACTTACACCCAGCATTTCAGCACCCAGCCGGATAATCCTCTTTTTCAGCTCATTGCAGGCGTTAATAACTGCATTGCCTGTCGCGTAAGTGGTGGCAGATGCATAGGAACCGGAGTCATATGGAGAAACATCCGTATCTACACCAAATGCAACAATATTCTCAAATTCTGTCTCCAGACAGTCTGCTGCCATCTGGGAAAGAATAGTATCACAGCCTGTCCCCATATCTGCACATCCAAGGGAAAGTGTATAGGATGCGTCCTCATTCAGCTTCAGGGTTGCGCCTCCCACGTCTACATTGGCAATAGAGGAGCCCTGCATCGCCATGGCAAGACCTACGCCGCGGACTTTTCCATTTCCCATATCACGGCATGGATATTTCTCATCCCAGCCGATCATCTCCTTGGCACGGGCAAGGCAGCGATCCATCGTACAGCTTGCTGTATGAGTCAAGTTTCCATCATAGTCGTACATTGGCTCGCCTTCAATTGGCATATTCAACTCTCGGATCCTTGCAGGGTCCATATTCATCTTATGAGCCAGCTCATTGACAGCGGATTCCACTGCATAAATTCCCTGTGTAGCACCATATCCACGGTATGCGCCGGATGCCTGCACGTTGGTGTAAACAACCTCATAGTCAAAAGCATAGGCATCCAGATTCCGGTACAGGGCAATTGCCTTATGACCTGTAAGTCCGATGGTTGTAGGACTGTGATCTCCGTATGCACCAGCATTGGAAAGCGCCTCTACTTTAATTCCTTTTACGATTCCGTTCTCATCTGCGCCAACTTTTACGTGTACTTCCATCTCATGACGGGGAGAAGCACAGATTAAGGATTCGTAACGGCTGTAAACGATTTTGGATGGACGTCCTGTCATCCAGGTAACAATTGCCGGATAAATTTCGCAGACCTCTGTCTGCTTGGCTCCAAAGCCGCCGCCAATACGAGGCTTGATCACGCGGATCCTGGAGGATGGGATTCCAAGGGCATTTCCAAGGATTCGGCGAAGGTGGAATGGTACCTGTGTGGAGGAAATCACATTCAGTCTGCCGAAATAGTCCTTGGTACAATATGTGCGGAAGGTCTCCATCATACACTGCTGATCAGCCTTTGTGTGATAAACTTCATCTACTGTGTATTTGCATTCTGATAAAACCTTGTCGATATCTCCCATTTCCTCATGGCCTTTTGCTGCAAGATTCCGCTTGTTATCTGCACCAACCGGGAACTTGGATTCCCAGTCTTCTTCCGGGTGGACCAGAACCGGATTATCCTTGGCTGTATGCATATCCAGAACCGGTGTTTCCACGCGGTATTTCACTTTAATGCGCTTCATGGCAAGATCTACGGCAGCTTCTGTTTCTCCTGCCACAATTGCCACTGCATCACCTACGAAACGAAGATGCTGATCCAGGATCATTCTGTCATAAGGACTGAACTCCGGATAGGTCTGTCCGGCAGAGGCGAAACGTCTCTTTGGAACGTCTTTCCAGGTAAGGATCAGTGCCATTCCTTCTACTTTCATGGCTGTGTCCGTCTTGATCTCTTCCACCCAGGCATTGGCATAGGGACTCCTTAAGATCTTGATGATCAGGCAGTCCTTTGGTGCCAGGTCGTCTGTGTAGACTGGCTTTCCAGTCACCAGAGCCATGGCATCCTTTTTCTGCAAAGATTTATTTACATAGCTCATGCCTGCACCTCCTTCTCCTGGCTGTTTTCGTTCTTCTTATATTTCAGATATTTCAGGATACTTCTGGTCTGTCCAACAAAACCGGAACAGCGGCAAAGATTGCCGGCCAGATATTCCTTAATCTCTTCTTCAGTCGGATCTTCCAGTTCTTTTGTCATCGCAAGTACATTCATGATAAATCCCGGATTACAGAATCCGCACTGCTCTGCACCTTCATTGGCAAGAAAAGTTCCAAATTCTTCTGCTTCTGCCTGAAGTCCCTCCATAGTGATGACCTTTTTGCCGTCAATACGTGCTGCAAGGACACTGCAGGACAGCATTGGTTTGTCATTTACCAAAACAGTGCAAAGACCGCAGTTGGCAGTTTCACAGCCTCTTTTTACACTGTAGCAGCCAAGGCTTCGAAGAAACTCCAGAAGCATGGTGTCAGGACTGATTTCCGCTTCCTTTTTTGCTCCGTTCAGCCAGAAATTAATTTTCATCTGTCATACCTCCCACTGCTTCTAATGCTCTTCTTGTGAGAACCTTCACAAGAAGAGTTCTGTACTCTGCGCTGCCTCGCATGTTTCCAAAGGTAGGAACCTTCCGGGCTGCATAGTCTGCAAATTTCTGAACCGCTATCTTCTTCTCTTCCGAAGACATGGTTTCCATGCCTGCAAGGAGACCTTCTTCGTCTTCCAGAAGAAATGCCTTCGCCGGACGGGCGCCGTAAACTGCTCTCACACCATTCTCAGACAGCCTGATACAGCATGCCAGTACCGGGAAATCGGTCTTGGTATTACGCTGGCTTAAATAGGCAACCTTCAACGGAGTTTTCTTTATGATAATGCGTACCAGAATATCTCTGTCTTTTGGCATTTTCACAAAATCAGAAAGACAGACTCTGCCGCCTTTAAAAAGTTCTACCTCTGTATCAAGTGCCAGAAGCATGGTGAGTACATCGGAAAAGCCGAAGCGTCCCCAGATACTTCCGCCTACAGTAGCGCAGTTGCGGAACTGTACGCCTACAATATGGCGCAGGCTTTCTCTTATGGCACCTTTCGTATATGTATGAAGTCCCTGATGGAGTTCCAGGTCCCGCAATGGGGTCATACAGCCGATCACAAATTCACTTTCTGTTTCTGTGATGGTATCCAGACCAAGCCCGGAAAGATCAATGGCTGTGGTTACAACACGGTTACCCATTTTCAGCCACACCATGCCGCCAAGCACACAGGCAGTCCGCTTCTGGTTCAGCTCATAAGCCTGTTCCAGAGATTCTGCTTTCACATAATTTTTTATTTTGAGCATGTTAAATTCCTTTCTCATATTGTATCACTGTTCATCGTTTTCCAAATACGCTTTTCCAGAGCGTGTTTGAAAAAGGCTTTCTGCAATCTGTACCTTCAGTGAACAGCAATCGTATTGCTATTTTTAGTATAACAAGAAAGGGTTCAAATTTCCAGCGAAATGACGTATTCAGAATATTTTTTTATTTTGATTTTATGCAAATTATATAGATATTTTCGTACAATTGTGTTATAATGCGAAAAAGAACAGAAAATAGTTCTCATAAACTATTTTATAACAAAATTTTTTACAAATCCACCACAAAAGGAGGCGCCGTTTATGAGTAACCGTGTTATAACAATCAATCGTATGTTTGGAAGTAACGGACGTATTATTGGAAAGGCTCTTGCGGAGGAACTGGGATTTAAGTTCTATGATAAGGAGCTGATCGAAATGGCCAGCAAGGAGAAGAATATTCCTTTCGATGAGTTTGCCAGAGTAGATGAGAGAAAAGCCAGCCAGTGGCTGTATCCGGTGGATTACGAGCTGCAGATGAATCCGGAGTACCATTTCGTTCCCATGAATGATGTGCTTTACGATCTGCAGAAGAAGATCATTTTGGAGGCAGCCGAAAAAGAGAATTGCGTGATTGTTGGACGCTGCGGCAATTATATCTTACAGGATAATAAGGATAAGCATCTGAGTCTGTTTATCTATGCTCCGTTTGAGGACCGTGTGAAGACGGTGATTGCACGTACCGGCCGGGAGGAAAAAAGTGTAAGGAAGCTGGTGAAACGTACGGATAAGGAACGCCGGGCTTATTATGAGTATTTTACGGATACTAACTGGCTGGATATGCTGCAGTATGATCTGTGTATTAACAGTAGCAGGGTGACGAAGGAAGAGATTGTGGAGATGGTGAAGAAGTTGATCTAAAGTGTATATTAAAGACAGCCCCGTTTTTGGCGGGGCTGTGATTTTTTGCTATTTAATTAGTTGAAAAGTTCTTCAGAAGGGACGCATTTGGACAATGTGTATTACTCACTCGCCGGCGCAACGCTCCAGCGAACTAATCGCTAACTGCGACTAATGCGTTCGGGAGAGCCCTCACGCATAAGTCTCCGTAAGCGCTGGATTTCGCTTACGCTAAGAGCGCGCCTGAAATGGCTCGCTGGAGTAATACACATTGCCCAAATGCTGTGTGTCGGCTAGAACTGAGGTTATTTAGAAACTTTAACGAGGGAGAGGGGAAGTGATTGGTTTCCCGATACTTTCTTGGCAATGTTAGATTAAGTAAAACCAATAAAGCTGTGAAGTATCAACCATCTAAATGGGGTATCGAAGACACATAAAATAATATGTCAGGTTTTTGTTTGCAAAACAGCCTAAAAATTGTGCAAATACTTCATAGAAATTATAAAAGCCGCTAATTTCCGGCAAGCTTTCCATAAATTTTCGTTTCTGATACAGTATAGGCAAACCAGTCACTCACTCTCCCCACTTGTTGAAAATTTCTATCACAAATAAGTCCAAGCCAGCACACAGCATTCGGGCAATGGTTATTGCTCCAGCGAGCCATTTCAGGCGCGGTTTTAGCGTAGGCGAAATCCACTGCTTACGGAGACTTAATCGTGAAGGCTCTCCTGAACGATTTAGTCGCAGTTAGCAGTTAGTTCGCTGGAGCGTTGCGCCGGCGAGTGAGCAATAACCATTGTCCGAATGCGTCCGCCTTGAACAACTTTCAACCAATTAAATAAATTTTCAGAAACTCATAAATCTCATCTTCAGTTGGCGGACATCCTTCCAGGTGGTGGGTGAAGTGGCGGGTGCAGTGGCCGATTCCCAGGGTGCCTTTCTGGTTTCGGTAGCCTTGACCAATGGAGATTCGGGTGGTCAGGTTTGAAAGGAGGCCTTCTTGCTTCAGGCGGTCAAGGGCAGGGATCAGGTTGCCGTAGCAGGCGCTGCAGGATTCTACTTCTTCTACAGCATCGGCAAGCTCTACCACTTTCCGTGACTTGGGAATGGGGGCACCGGGGTTGCCATCGAGGGCACGGATTTCTGCCTGGCGGATGTCAGCGCAGCCAACGCCAAGTGCGGCAGCTTTTACAATGTAGGGAACCTCTTCTACCTGGTAGTACATCATGTCGCAGACATAGGCATCCATAAGAACCGGATCCACAGCTGCCAGAACACGGTTCATTTCCACAGGGTTGCCGCCATCCTCGAAATCCAGGTCTCCACAAATATTGTCTACCACGATGAAATCCTGGTGGATAGCAAGGCCCAGGTGGGCAATGGGGTCATGAAGACCTAATGCGTGGAAACGGCGCTTCTCAGAATTAGGGAGAAGACCTTTCATGTTCTTCAATGCACAGGTGATTTTGGTCTGACAGTGACCTTTTAGTACCGGAACATTAATAAGGAAGTCCAGGTCAAGGACACTTTTGCAGATGTTTAAGGTCATATCGCCACATTGTACAGGCACACCCTTTTCCTTTTGCATGTCAAGGAACGGAACGTTATATTTTTCACAGAGGGACTTGAAACCACAGACTTCGTAGGATTCGGAGGTCTTATCTCCTACCCAGGAACCTTCCATGATCACCAGCTTGGAAAACCCTTTTTCCTGAAGATATTCTACGATTCCGGCGACTACCTCCGGGTGAGTGGTGCCGCCCCAGTAGGCTTCCATGGGGGCGACCAGGTTTGGCTTGATGCCGATCCGCATATTGTACAAACCAAATTCTGAATTCTGTTTTTCCACAGAATCCGAAGAATAAAAACAGTCCACTTCTGCTTCAGAGTTGTCAATAAGACTGCTCTTTGTTTCAAACTTTGCTTCTGTTATAACCTTCTCACTATTCTGCTGTAAACCTGCCCCGGAATTTTCTGAAAGCACCTTCAATCCGCATTTCTCAAACTTCTTCTCTATCTCCCTTGCCAGATCACACGCCTCCAGCAGTTCTTTCGTCATCTCCTTATATTCAGTTCCGCATTTTATAAAAATCTGATTCTTCTTCATTTCCGGATCAGTACTCCTTTTTCTCCATAATCTTTATGGATATTGTACAGGAAATCAGAAGCATTAGCAACATAAGAACAAACAGCATCGCCAGACAAACTGGGATTCCAAGGTTCCAAATGCGCAGGCCCAGATTTTTCAGACCGGAAAAATCCACATTCATTTTCTGGCATAGTTCTACGCCAATCCATCCTACAGCCATGATACCAAATACAAGAACAAGCAGCACCAGCCTTCCTGTAGAGCTTCCATATTTCAACTGTACCGGAAACACAACCGCATTTGCGAAAACAGCAAGAAAAAGACCGGCAGCTGCAGAAGCGATCAGTTCTTCCCAGGACACCATACGATATCCGGAAGCATTTACGCCAATTGCAATTGCAACAGCAACAGCCCACAATACCGTGACCATCCCTGCACCCAGCAGATACTTCTCCTTCACATATTCTTTCCTGCTGATAGGAAAAGTAAAAATATAAGGCATACCATTATCCATATCATCACTTGCTATGGTATTCAGTGCCATAACAGCAGCCAGAACAGACACATAACTGATTAAAAAAGAAGGACCTGCGGAAGTACTAAGGAAACAGAAAATGGCTATAATATATACGCCAATGAACGTTTTCATGTTTCCCCTCATAATTTCCATGTCTTTTACAAACATACCTTTCATAATACTTCCCCCTTGATCATCATGGTAATAACCTTGTCCACAGACCCACGTTCTATTGCAAGCTGCGGGTAGTTCTCCGCATAAAATGCACGCTCATCTGTGAGACAGCTGTAGCCGTATTGCTCCTTCTTCACCTTGAGAATATGCTGCTTATCAAGCAATTCATATTGCTTCTCGTCAGCCTTGATAAGACCATATTCATCCAGCAGCACATCTGTATTCTCATGAAGCACGATCCGTCCCTTATCAATCATATAAATATCATCACACAGGCTCTCCAGATCTGAGGAAATGTGGGAGCTGATCAGAATACTTCTTCCTTCCGTCTCCATATATTCCCGAAGGAGTTCCAGAATGCTATCCCTGGCAATCACGTCCAGACCGGCTGTAGGCTCATCCAGAACAAGAAGCCTGGCATCAAAGCTGGTGGCTGTCAGCACTTTTAACTTTGCTTTCATTCCTGTGGAAAACTCTTTCAGTTTCTTATCCATGGGGATGGAAAACAGGCTGCACCGCTTCTCAAACATCTCCCGGTCAAATTTCTCATAAGTCTCTGTCAGAATATGCACAATCTGTTTCACGGTCAGACAATTGGAAAAACCGCTGTCAGAAAGTGTCGCGCCTATATCCGCTTTCTCTTTTTGGGAAATCTGCTCCATATCCTTATTAAACAGACGAATCTCTCCTGCATCAGGATGAACCAGCCCCAGAATAATCTTAAAGGTAGTAGACTTCCCTGCTCCATTGGCTCCGATCAGACCGGTGATCTGTCCTTCTTCTACTTCCATACTTACATCCAGGGAAAATCCAGGATAATTCTTCTGCAAATTTTTCAAACTCAGCAGCATATCTACTCCTCCATAATAAGCTCAAACAGTTCCCGGATCTCGTCCTCAGACAATCCGCTGATCCGCGCTTTCCGGATCACTTCCTCCAGTTCTGTCTCAATCTCCCGCTTCCGCTCTTCCATAAGAAGTCCCTGGTTATTCTTGGCAATAAAGCTTCCTTTCCCATGCACCGTAACCACGAACCCCTCTTCCTCCAGAAAGTCATACGCCTTCTTCACCGTAAGAGCACTAATCTTCAGCTCCTTCGCCAAAGTTCTCACAGAGGGAAGCATTTCCTCTTCCTTTAACGTCCCGTCAATGATCATCGCCTTGATCTGATCTGTGATCTGCTCATAAATTGGCTGCATCGACGAGTGATTAATTATGATCTTCATGTGACTCCCCCTTATGCAAACAGCATATAACAGTATTATACTGTTGTCAAGTGTTATATGCTGTTTATTTTCAAAATTCATAGTTACTTTGAACACTGTCCCTCCCAGGCGTCCGCCTTCGCCACACAAAAAAAGACGTGCATACCTGAGTCTAAACTCACATACACACGCCAATATTTTTATTCAGCTTTATTAAACACTTCTTTATCCACAGCCCCATTCTGGCAAGCCACAATGGTCGTACAAACAGCATCACCTGTAATATTAACCGCTGTTCTCGCCATATCCAGAATACGGTCAATACCCATGATAATACCGATTGCCTCAACTGGAAGCCCGACAGAATTAAATACCATAGTCAAAGTAACAAGTCCAACACTTGGAATACCTGCGGTACCAATGGAAGCCAGTGTGGCAGTTCCGATTACTGTAATATAATCCATAGGAGTCAGCTGGATTCCAAAAGCCTGGGCAGCGAACATAACCGCAACACCCTGCATGATCGAAGTACCATCCATGTTGATAGTCGCACCAAGAGGAATGGTAAAAGAAGAAATCTTCTTGGAAACACCCATCTTCTTGTACAGCGTATCAATAGAAAGCGGAATAGTCGCATTAGAGGTTGCAGTGGAAAAGGCAAAGGCCATAACCGGGAAAAACTTTCGGATAAACTTCACCGGATTCAGGCCCGTGAACAGCTTCAGTAAAATCTGGTATACACCAAAACACTGGATTGCCAGAGCGATCAGAACTGCGATCATATATTTTGCCAGAGGCACAAATGCGCTGAAACCAATGGTTGCAAAGGTTCTTGCGATCAGGCTGAATACACCAATAGGAGCCAGACTCATAACCATCATGGTCATTTCCATCATAATATCATTAAACTGGCTGATAAAGTTGGAAACAGTCTCCGCACGCTCCCCAAGCTTTGCCAGGATCACACCAATGATCAAAGCAAACACTATGATCTGAAGCATTTCCCCACTTGCCAGAGACTTGATGGGGTTATCCGGAATGATATTGAGAATGGTCTGAACCAGAGAGGTAGACTCCATAGTCTCAATATCGGAAGCATTTACCTGGATCTTACTCATATCAAGACCAATTCCCGGTCTCAAAAGAGTTCCGATTCCAAGGGCAACTGCAACTGCCACCGCTGTTGTGACCAGATAAAATGCAAGTGTTTTTCCACCTACATTTCCCAGCTTCTTAGTATCACCGATAGCCATACTTCCACATACCAGTGAGCAGAAAACAAGTGGTACTACCAGCATTTTCATAAGGCGGATAAAGCCCTGTCCCAAAACGTACAGCACGCCCTCAACGATCACATCATTTTTCACACTGCTATCCGGCACCAGGTAATGGAGAACCATTCCTGTGATCGCTCCGGCGATCAGCGCAATAAAGATCATACTGGTTAAGCTGATCTTCTTTTTCTCTTTTACATTCTTTTCTTTCTTCGCGCTCATCTTAGCCCTCCCGTTTTTCTTTCATAAATTCTTCCAGAGAATCCTTCCAGCCCGGCATCTCATATACATCGATAATGCGAAGGATGAAATTATCCAGAACTGCATATGCAGGTCTGGCAGAAGAAAGATCAGACTGCGGGGTAGGTACCGGATTCAGCTGCTCCTCTTTGCCTGCAAGGCGAAGAATCTCCTTTGCAAATTCGTAACGATTGCAAACGCCCTGACAGGTTGCATGATAGGTTCCGTACTCATTGGTACGGATCAGATGCAGGATAATTCTTGCCAGATCTTTGGCACTTGTGGGGGAACCATACTGATCCTCAGCTACAGCAAGAGCTCTGCCCTGATCTGCAGCCTCCAGAACGCGGTTTACAAAGTTATTTCCCTTTCCGAAGACCCAGTTGCTTCGAATGATAAAGTGCTTGTGGGTAAACTCCTTCACATAATTCTCCCCGGCGCACTTGGATTTTCCGTAAACAGTCTTAGGATTTGTATTGTCAAATTCCGTGTACGGCTTCTGTGCCAGACCGTCAAAAACGTCGTCTGTGGAAAGCTGTACCATCTTTGCCCCTGTTTTTCTTGCCACAAGGCTTAAGTTGCGGGCGCCTAAAGCGTTTACACGAAATGCTTCCTCCGGCTGCTTCTCGCAAAGCTCTACGTCTGTGATCGCAGCACAGTTGATGATCACATCCGGACGGTTGATCTCTCCAAAATGGAGAACTTCGTCTGTTTCTGTAATATCAAGCGCATTTTTGTCTGTATTCAAAACTTCAATTTCCAACGGATCCAGCACTTCATTAATTGCCTCGCCAATCTGGCCTTCAGATCCTACGATCCATACTTTCAGCATGTTTTCTCCTCCTTTTCACACGATAAATAATATTTTAACAAGCCAGGCCATACACTGTCAAGAAAAAAGATTGCGTCCCTTTTCCCAATCTGAAAATTGAATTTCCAAAACAGCTCTTAACATCTTGAATTTCCCAGTCATACCTTGTATAATTTTTGCCAAATGAACAGGGAAGGATTCAGAATATGAAAAGAAAAGTAGGGAAACGAAAAAAGCAGCTGCAGCAAAAATATTTCTTCCGAAGACTTCTTCTTACAGAAGGGATCCTGATCATTGCAGCAGTAATTATACTGGGAGGAGTTTTCCTCGTAAAAAGGATACGGGAAAATGTAAATACAGTTTCCATGGTTGAGGAAGCCAGCGGTCTGGACATGAATGACTCCAACTCTCTTGCCGCTGTAAAGGCCGCAATGGCAAGGCCAGCAGAATTTTCTCCTAAATGCATAGATTCCACCAGACCCTCTTTATACATAGAAACCACAGACATTGAGGTGGACGGACAGATACTTGCCAATGCTTCGGATTATACCTCCACCGATACCCACTCCTTCGATGCCGGAATCAGCTACACAGATGTGGATGGAATCGTCACCTTCCGCGGAAACAATTTCCGCGACACTGCAGCCTATGGCAATACACAGATCAAAAATGGAAAAATCCAGGATCTCTGGACAGCCAAAACAGGCTCTATCACTTACGGAGATGCCACCTGGTCCGGAAGCGGCTGGACCGGACAGCCTCTTATGGAAAAATGGTCCAAAGAAGTAAAGAAGTCCATGAATATGTACGACTGGGCAAAGGAAAAAGACGATCTTGTGGAAGTGATCTATGCCTGCATGGACGGCTATGTGTATTTCCTTGATCTGGAAACCGGCGAGGCTACCAGAGATCCCCTTTACCTTGGTTTCACCTTCAAAGGAGCAGGTGCACTTGATCCCAGAGGTTATCCAATTATGTATGTCGGCGCAGGTTATGACAGCAATGAAGGCACTGCCAGGGTCTTTGTTGTGAATCTTCTGGACTGCAGTGTGATGTATACTTTTGGAAATAATGATGAATTTTCCCTTCGCGGAAATTTAAGTTACTTTGATTCCTCCGCTCTTGTGGATGCTGCCACAGATACCCTGATCTATCCAGGAGAGAACGGAATTCTTTATCTGATCAAACTGAATACCAGTTATGACCCGGAAGCAGGCACCTTGTCCATAAATCCGGATCATATTGTGAAATGGCGCTACTACGGAACGCGTACCAGCGTAGGCTCCTACTGGCTTGGCATGGAGGACAGCGCAGCCATCTATGACGGTTATCTTTTTATTGCAGATAACGGCGGCAATCTGATGTGCCTGGATCTGAATACCCTGCAGCTTGTATGGGTGCAGGATATTCTGGATGACTCCAACTCTACTCCCGTTTTGTCTGTGGAGGACGGACACCTTTACCTGTATGTCAGCACCTCTTTCCGCCTGGGCTGGCGAAGCAGCACCACAGCAGAGGTTCCTGTCTGGAAAATTGATGCGGAAACAGGAGAGATCATCTGGCAGACCTCTTACGACTGTTCCTCCGAGGACAGTGTTTCAGGCGGTGTACAGTCTACCATCGCTGTTGGAAAAGAAGAATTGTCGGATAACATTTATGTGACGGTTGCCAGAACCGGCGGACAGGCACAAGGTGTACTTGCATGCATTGATAAAAATACCGGGAAAGTAAACTGGGAACATGAATCTGCCTATGCCTGGTCTTCACCTGTATGTGTATACAATCCGGATGGCAGCGGAAAGGTTCTCTACTGCAACAGCACAGGACATATCTATCTTCTGGATGGAAAAACAGGAGACGTTCTTGACTGCCACCAGATCAGTGAGGGAGTCATCGAAGCATCTCCTGCTGTATATCAAAGTTATATGGTTGTGGGAACCAGAGATTGTAAGATATGGGGGATGGAACTGCAGTGATGCGGTTCCTCCCCATTTTATTTATGCGCTAGAGCGTGTTTTGTCTCATTTACTCGATAGGCGAGCCAAACTCGCGCAGCGTATTTATCGCGTTTACTCCGATTTAATCGCCCAGCGCATTTTCGTAGACCGTGCGCGTCCATTCTGGGCACATTCCTGGGCTGACGGACGGATCACATCTTTGGAATAATCGGAATAAATTCCCTCCTTGTATCCAGCCTTCAGCGCTTTCTTCACCAGCTTATCCTCTCCTGAATGGAACGTAAGGATTGCCGCTCTTCCACCAGGCTTCAGTGCTCCCGGCAGCTTCTCCATAAACTCATACAGAACCTCAAACTCCCGGTTCACATCAATCCGAAGGGCCTGGAAAGTACGCTGGCAGGTCTTTTTGATGGTCTCCTTCTTCTCTTTTTCCGGAAGGAAATCCAGAGTTTTCTCAATGACCTGACGAAGCTTTGTGGTGGTATCCATGTGGTTTCCCTTGCGGATCTCATCTGTGATCGCCTTGGCAAGCTCCTCACAGTATGGCTCGTCTGAATTCTCATAAAGCATTCCAGCAAGCTCATCCCGGGTAATATGTTCCAGGCGCTCTGCCGCACTGATCCCGGCTTCCTGATTCAGGCGCAGATCCAAAGGTCCGTCTGCTTTGAAGGAAAAACCTCTCTTTGGATTATCGATCTGCATGGAGGACACGCCGAGATCAGCAAGAAGGAAATCAAAACCTCCCACTTCTTTTGCAATCTCATCAATGGTACAGAAATTCTGAAGTTTAATAGTCAGAATATCCTCCCCAAAGCCAAGATCTTCCAGTCTTTTCTTTGTCTTGGCAGCTTCCTCATGGTCTACGTCAGTGGCATACATATGTCCCTGTCCCTGCAGGCACTGAAGCATGGCCTTTGTATGACCACCGTAGCCCAGTGTGGCATCAAAACCAATCTGTCCTGGTTTGATCTCCAGAAAATCAATAATCTCTTTTACCATAATAGAAATATGCATGCCTGCCGGGGTATTCCCTTTTTGCATTACATGCTGAATGGTATCCTGGTATTTCTCCGGCTGAAGTTCTTTATATTTCTCCTCATATTTCTTCGGGTATCTGCCTTTGTAGCGCACTCTGCGCTTATGAGGCTGCTGCCCCTCCTGCACACTCTGCGCATTCTCATACTGTCTGTTCTCTTTTTCCTGTGACATTCTGATCTCCTGTATCTTTTTATCTGTTGCCATCTACCAATTTCGCAGAAAAATTCTTTATGCCGGAATTCTCACCCATTTCGTAAACAGCAACTTTCATTTGCTAATTCTGCCGCATCATCACAGCAATGTTTCCAAACTACAGCTAACATCTTCTGTAATTACCCCTGCTTCCGTTTCTCCAATTCCATACTGATTTTCGAAACAAACAGATCAAACGCCACGTCATTCTTTCCGCTATTGATCACAATATCAGCCTTGGAACGAGTGGGCTCTACATAAAGGTAATGCATGGGTTTCACTGTGTTTAAGTACTGTTTAATGATTCCATTCAAATCTCTTCCCCTCTCTTCCACATCACGGGAAATCCGGCGAAGAATACGCTCATCAGCATCAGCTTCCACATAGACCTTAATATCAAGGAGCTCACGCACTCTGGGATCTGCCAGAAGAAGGATTCCCTCCACAAGGATCACCGGACTTGGGGTGATATGAAGGATCTTGTCTGAACGGTTATGTTGGGAATAATCGTAAACCGGACAGTCAATAGCCTTCCCCTGCCTCAGAAGCTTCAGATGCTCCACCAGAAGCTCTGTCTCCAGAGAATCCGGATGATCATAATTCACAGTCACACGCTGCTCAAAAGGGATTCCATCCTGTCTGCGGTAATAATTGTCGTGATAAAGGACTACTACGTCATCTCCAAAACGCTTTTTAATTCTGTTTGTAAAAGTAGATTTACCGGAGCCGGAGCCGCCGGCAATTCCTATAATAAGACTTTCCATATTCTTCTCCTACCTGTCAAGATCAAATTCTTCCGGCATAAATCTCGGACAAATGTTCTCTGAGGTACAAATTACAGTTGAGGAAAGACGGGTACCAATGGCACATGCCTCTCTCATTGTTTTTCCATAGGTAAGGCCTACGCACACACCTGCAAAAAAGGCATCTCCCGCGCCTGTGGTGTCAACCACATCTACCTTCATAGCTGGATAAACGCCCCAGTTTCCTTCCTGATCTGCATAAGCTGCACCATCACTTCCCATGGTAACCACCATCTTTGGAATATGGGCGGACTGGATTCTTTTTGCCAGACACCGGGCCATCTCTTCAGGCTTCAGGCCACCGTAATCCTCCGAAAACAGGATGCCCGCTTCCTGCTGGTTGCATACAAAGCAGGCTGTCCGCCTTAAGAAGTCACGTCTTTCGATTGCAATGGTCATATTCGATACAAGAGCGTATACTTTTTTGCCGTATTTCTCTGCATAGTGAAAGGTCTTCTTCACAATTTCCTTGTCAATATCAATCTCGATCACAACGCTGTCCGCATCCTGGAAAATTTCATCTCCGTGTTCATCCAGGATCTGCTCTATCGGACGATGGTCCGGACGTTTGGAAATAGATGCCACCACATCTCCGTCCTGGTCAAAGACAGCCAGCCAGGTTCCCATGCCGTTTTTTACCTTACGCATATATCTGGTATCTACTTTATGACGCTCCAGTTTGCGGATCACATCATCCCCCATAGCGTCGTCATCTACCAGACTGACAAAGGTTGGTTTCAACTCTATATTGGCAATATCTTCCACTACATTTCTTCCTACGCCGCCATGGATCTGCTGGATCACACCGGCATTTCTTCCTCCAGGAATAAATGGTGCTGTGGAATAACCTTTCACATCGATAAAAACATCACCGATTACAACAATTCCCATATTATAACTTTTCTCCTTTGTTACGTTATATCTTTTGGTTTGCGCTGCCTCTTATGAAACCCGCACTTCCTTGCGGCTACATACCGGCTATGATTTCCGTCACCAGCTTTTTAAAAGATTTCGCCACTCTGTCTGCAGTCTCCTGAACCTCCTTGTGGTTCAGCTCCTGCTTCGAAATGCCAGCTGCCATGTTGGTGATACAGGAAATTCCGCACACTTCAATTCCCATATGACGGGCTGCCATTGCTTCACATGCAGTGCTCATTCCAACTGCGTCACCGCCCCATATAGCTGCCATTCTCACTTCAGCCGGAGTTTCATAGGCAGGACCTGTAAACTGCACATATACGCCCTCCTGGAGATCTATACCGCATTTTTCTGCACTGGCACGGATCACCTCTCGCAATCGTCTGCTGTATACCTCACTCATATCCGGAAATCTGCTTCCCAGTTCCTCAATGTTCGGTCCGATCAGCGGACTCGGGATTCCTGTGGTAATGTGATCGGTGATCATCATAAAATCACCTGGTTTAAAATTCGGATTCACTCCACCGGCTGCATTTGTAAGAAACAGCTTCTTCGCCCCCATCATGCCCATCAATCTGGTGGGAAGAACTACATCCGTCATTGGATAGCCTTCATAGTAATGCACTCTTCCCTGCATGATCACAACCGGCACATTTTTCACATATCCAAATACAAATCTGCCTTTGTGACCTGCAACTGTGGAGGTTGGAAAGCCCTCAATCTCTGTATAGTCAATGGTGGTTTCGATCTGGATCTCATCTGCATAATCTCCAAGGCCGGATCCCAGGATCAGCGCCACTTCCGGTTTAAAATCTGTCTTTTTTCTAACACTTGCAAGGCAAGTCTCTAATTTCTGATATAAATCGCTCATGTACACCTTCTCCTTTATCTGCAGCTATCCGGCTTATCGCCAGGACAGCTTATAACATTATTTTCATATAAACAGAAAGCCTTCAATACCATGCGTTTTGCTATAGTCTTGTGTTCCGTTTATACGTTGCCGATTTTCTCATCCACAGTCCGCTTCAGCCTTTCGTACTGCTTCCTGTCGATACAGATCTGATTTCCTTTTTTCACGATCAGCTGTTCTGCCTGAAACTTCTTGATGGCGCGGCTGATGCTTTTCAGGCAAAGGCCTGTCTCATCTGCCAGATTCTGCCGGCTTTCGCCGATGCATAAAATGTCATTTTTGTTATATTTTTCAAACCATTCCGAAAAAAGTACAGCTAATCTGTCAGCCCCTTCCAAAAACAGGTACAGACGGTTCCGCCGCTCTTCCTCCAACAGGGAAGCACAGGTAAGCTTTGCCTCCATGCGAAAAGCTTCCGTATCTGAATAAATCCATTTCTCATACTGCGCTCTTGGAAGCTTGGTAACAATACACTCTGTCTCTGTCTGCAGGGTGGTCTGGTAGGTATCCTGTCCCAGGATCACCTCCATACCACCAAGCGCAATGAGATTCATGGGCTTCATAAAATCATAGGCAATGCCGGAAATCCGGTAATCTGTAGCTTTTACTCTTCCTCTGGCAACAAAGAAAATCGTATCTGCCGGTTCATTTTCCCTGATAAAAGTAGTTCCGGCTTCCATTATCTCACTCTGAAACAGGTCCATAAGCCATAATGGCGCAGTACGGAAATAAGCCTCAAATTGTTTCTGTTTCTCACGTTCCAGTTCACGAAGGAATGGAAGTACATCGTGTAAATAAGTGTGTTTCATATGATTTCCTCATCTTCTGCCATGTGCTGCAAATCATTTGTTTCTATCCGGGTTCTGTCGCAAAAGCAAGCAATCCACCGGATATACAACCGCTATCCAACAGCTGCTTTTCTATTTTAGCATAATTTCTCAAGAATGGAATGTCCGATAGTTCCTTCCGGCATTTTCACGTCAAAATTATCTGCCACTGATGCGCCAATAACGGAAAAAGTATCCTCGTTTTCAAGGGGGCCACCCTCTTTCATAGTCTTGGAATAAGCCAGGAAGGGAACATACTCTCTGGTATGGTCAGTGCCGCTATAGGTGGGATCATTCCCGTGGTCTGCGGTAAGAATAAGAAGGTCATCCTCCCGAAGCTCTTCCAAAAGAACGCCCAGATTCCTGTCAAACTTCTCGATTTCTTTGCCGTAGCCTTCCACATTTCGTCTGTGTCCCCACAGGGCATCGAAGTCAACCAGATTCACAAAGCAAAGTCCCCTGAAATCCTCCTTGCAGATCTGGATGGTCTGCTCCATACCGTGTACGGAGCTGTCAGAATGATAGGTCTTTGTGATTCCTTCGCCGCAGAAAATATCGTTGATCTTCCCTACACCGATCACATCCAGCCCATTATCCTTTAACGCATTTAATGCAGTCAGACCTGTTGGCTTCAAAGCATAGTCATGACGATTACTTGTTCGCCTGAACTCACCTTTCTTTTTGCCAACGTATGGTCTGGCGATGACACGGCCTACACGCCATTCATCCTTCCGTGTAATTTCTCTTGCGATCTCGCAGCAGCGATACAAATTCTGAAGATCAAAGGTTTCCTCATTTCCGCAGATCTGAAGAACAGAGTCGGCTGAAGTATACACGATCATGGCACCTGTATGGATTTCTTCCTCCCCAAGCTCTTCAATGATCTCCGTTCCGCTGGCGCTCTTGTTTCCAATCACGCGCTTGCCGCAGCGCTTCTCCAGCTCCGCGATCAGCTCCGGCGGAAAGCCGGTGTCTGTGAAAGTCTTAAACGGCTTCTCTGTCTTAATTCCCATCATTTCCCAATGACCAGTCATTGTATCCTTGCCATTGCTGGCTTCGCCTACGCGCATGTAACGGCCAATCGGCTTCTCCACACCTTGCATATTTCCTGCCGGATGAAGATTTAACATTCCAAGCTTCTTAAGATTTGGTATTTCCAGGGAGCCCATTTTATCCAGAATATGTCCGAATGTATCCACTCCCACATCCCCGAATTTCTCTGAATCCGGCATGGCACCGATTCCCAGAGAATCCAGAACGATCACGAAAATCCTTTCATATTTTTTCAAAATAAAATCCCTCGTTTCCAATATTTTATCCTTTTATTCCCAGTTCAGAATACAGTCTCTCTTTCACCTCATCAGTGGCAAATGCCGTATCCACTGCATTCTTCATCATCAGCCGTATCTCTTCCTCCTGAATGCCATACGTGTTCTGGATGAACTGAAGCTCTTTGGTAAGGCTTGTGTTGCTCACTGTACGGTTGTCCGTGTTTATGGAAACCTTCAATCCTGTGTTCAGAAATTCCCGGATGGGATATTCTGACGGACTGTTTACCGCTTTTGTCTGAAGATTGCTGATAGGACACATTTCAATTCCAATGCCTCTGTCAACCAGCTCTTTTTGAATATTATAATGGCCTCGCATGGCGATTCCATGTCCTATCCTGCCGGCTCCCGCTTTTACAGCATCCACAATGTTCTGTACGCTTCCACACTCTCCTGCATGAAGGGTAAAGGGCATCTCCAGCTTATGGATGTTCTGAAAAAGCTCCATAAACTGCGCCATGGGATATGCTGCTTCCGCACCTGCCAGATCCGCTGCACACACACCATAGCCCAGATATTCACGAGCTGTTTTTATCATCCGGCTGTTGTCCTCCTGGCTGTGATGACGCATGGCACAGGTAATCACACCAAACTCCGTTCCAAAATCTGCTCTGCCCCGCTCAAGGCCTTTTAATACTGCCTCGATCACAGCACGGCAGTTCATTCCGGAGGTCTCAGAAAGAAGAGGTGCAAAACGGATTTCTGCGTAGCGTACATTTTCCTGGCTCATGGTGCGAAGTACATCGTAGCCAGCTGCCTCAAGCCCTTTTTCATCCATAATACACTGACCCGGAAGAGAAAATTTCTCAAGGTATTCTGCAAGGCTTGTGCAGTCATCAGACACGCTAAGCTCTTCCGGCTGTACCCTTCTTCCCAGCTGGCTCTCCATGAACTCCCGGCTTAAAGACCCGTCCAGATGACAGTGAAGCTCTGCCTTGGGTAGTGCTTTTAATTGTTCGATTGTCATAATTTTTTCTCCTGCAATTCTTTATGCTGCTTTATAACTGCCGGATTCAATGCCAGATCACTCTGTTTCGGCATTTTCCGGCATACTTCATAATACTATTCTCCAGTCAGCAGCTTTCATGCCAGATTAGAAGGTCCGAAGCCTAACGGCAGGAGTTCTTTTAGTGTATACACATCATAATGCTCTTTGTCCACCGCCAGAATGACCTGGAAGGTTTCCGGGTTGCAAAACTCCATCATGACCTGTCGGCACACGCCGCAGGGAGCTGCATATTCTGTGAGCACGCCAGCCTTACCGCCGACAACACAGATAGCCTGAAAATCCTTCACCCCTTCGCTTACTGCCTTGAAAAATGCGGTACGCTCCGCACAGTTTGTGGCTGTATACCCGGCGTTTTCAATGTTGCAGCCTGTGTAAACCTGCCCGTTTTTTGCAAGGAGGGCTGCGCCTACTTTAAAATTGGAATATGGTGTATAGGAATATTTCAGCTGGTGGATTGCTGTATCAATCAGCTGGTTGATCATCTCTTTTTCCATTTTCACACCTCTTTCTTATTCATTAACATTTTCTGATTGTCTCCGACAACATCACTCTCTTCTCAATGAGCGTCGTTATAATCTGACCAATTCCAGGGACAGCATCTGTTCACCTTTACAGTCAATAAACAAATCAATATCCTGTAGCTTTCTCATTCTTTACAATCTTTATAATCCGGCTGGTTCCCAGTCGGTCTGCACCAAGTGCAAGGAACTTCTCTGCATCCTCCAGGGAAGAAATTCCGCCTGCTGCTTTCATCTTTACATTTGGTCCGATATGTCTGGAGAAAAGCTCAATGTCTGCAAAGGTTGCACCTGCACCGCCAAAACCGGTAGAGGTCTTAATATAATCTGCGCCTGCTTCTGTTACAATCTGGCACATTTTAATTTTTTCCTCATCTGTGAGGAAGCAGGTTTCAATGATAACTTTCAGGATTTTGTCACCGCATGCAGCTTTTAAGGTGCGGATCTCGTTCTCAATCAGGTCATATTTCTGATCTTTCAGCCAGCCGATATTGATTACCATATCGATTTCGGAAGCACCATTTACAAGAGCATCTTTTGTTTCAAATTCCTTGGTTGCTGTTGTCATGTAGCCATTTGGGAAACCGATAACCGTGCACACTGCCATTTTTCCATTCATGTATTCTGCTGCCTGTTTTACATAGCTTGGCGGAATGCATACGGATGCAGTTCCGTATTCCATCGCATCGTCACAAATCTGTTTGATTTCTTCCCAGGTAGATGGCTGGAGAAGAAGGGTATGATCCACATGTTTTAAAATCTCTTTTACGTCCATTTATTTTCCTCATTTCTGTTATCACTTTATATTGCCCGAAATTACTGTATCGCAATTTACTGGCAGGATTCATATCTGTTCTTTATTTGATTGTCTAGTACATCGAATATTAAGTAACTGCAATATGTGCGTCACAATTTGTGGGAGATTTCGCCCGGATGAGAGCGCCGTAGCGGGCTACGGCAACCGAATTCAGGCAAAATATACCGCAAAGTGGGGCGTGCAGATTGCGATGTCATGGGCTTAATTCGACGAATCTTCCCTGATCAGCTTTCTCACAGCCTCAACAGCCACCTGGATTGCCATATCTGTATCATGCACAACCGGATTATCCAGTCCCAGCTTCTCTCTTTCCTGATTTGCAAGCACCAGGAAACAGGAGCCAGCTCTGGCACGAAGCTTGCCAGCTGCAATAAAAAGCGCTGCAGATTCCATCTCGGAAGCAAGACAGCCCATTTTCTTCCAGGCCTCCCATTTGTTGAGCAGCTCATAACCAACTGGCATTGCTTCAGGCTCATGCTGTCCGTAAAAAGCGTCTTTGCACTGGACAACACCTGTATGACAGGAAAGTCCTTTTTCTTTCGCAGCTGCCACAAGGGCGTTTGTCACGTCCAGATTAGCTACTGCCGGATACTCTATGGGGGCATATTCCCGGCTGGTTCCCTCCATACGGATGGCACCTGTGGCAATTACGATATCTCCGCTTTTTACCTCAGGCTGCATACCGCCGCAGGTTCCAATGCGGACAAAAGTATCTGCGCCGCACCGGGAAAGCTCTTCCATAGCAATGGAGGCAGACGGTCCGCCGATTCCGGTGGATGTCACGCTGACTTTCACGCCGTCCAAGGTTCCTGTATATGTGATATATTCTCTGTTGTCTGCAATGAGAACCGGGTTGTCAAAATACTGGGCAATTTTCACACACCTTTTCGGGTCTCCCGGCATGATCACATACCGGCCAACTTCCCCCTTTGCAACCTGGATATGATACTGCCTGCTGGCATCTTCAGAATAGTTTTTCATAGTGTCACCTCTGTCCTTTATCGTACGGAATACCTTCCGCCTTCGGCGCCCTGGAGTTCTTGGATACAAACACCAGAACGATCAGGGAAATAATATATGGGAACATGTTGTATAATGTGCTGGGAAGCTTCAAGGCTACCAGCGCATCAAATCCTGTGTATACGTTTGACAGCGCACGGAAAAGGCCGAACAGAAGAGCTGCCAGTCCGATGTTTACCGGCTTCCACTGTCCGAAGATCATAACAGCAAGGGCAAGGAAACCAAAGCCGGCAACTCCGTTCTCAAATTTCCACTCACTTACACCGGCAGTAATATAAACCAGTCCCCCAAGACCGCCAAGTGCGCCGGAAATCAAAACGCCTGCGTAACGCATTTTAAAAACATTGATACCTACCGAATCGGCTGCCTGTGGATGCTCACCACATGCCATCAGACGAAGTCCAAATCTGGTCTTATAAAGTACCACATAAGAAGCAAGGAGGATCAGCAGTGCAAAAAGCATGAACCAGCTGAATTCAAATTTTCCAATTCTTATCAGGAACGCTTTCTTAGCCACCTTGTAGGCAACTGTGGAAGAAACGTTGTCTGGGTTTTCTGCCATGTTGATGGCTCTTACGATAACAACAGCTGCAGCCGGTCCAAGAAGATTCAGGGCCGTACCAACCAGTGTCTGGTCTGCATTGAAATGAATGGCAGCCACACCAAGGAGCAGGGAAAATATCATTCCCACAAGTACACTGGCCAGAACCACCAGAAGGATCACAACTGGTGCCGGAGCGGAATCCGGAAGATATTTCATCATCAGGGCACCGCCAAGTGCACCCATAACCATAATTCCCTCAAGACCAATGTTGATGACACCGCTGTGCTCGGAAAAACAGCCGCCAAGTGCTACGAGAATCAATACAGAAGCAAATATTAATGTATACTGAATCAATAATAACATTATTTTTCTCCTCCTTTTGCAGCTTTTTTCTCATCTCTCCTGTCGAGATAACGGTTTAACCAGAGTTTGAAGAAGAATACAAATCCACACAGATAGATGATAAACGCGGAGATCAGATCAGAGATCTGTGCACAATACATGGTCTTATCCACATAGCTTCCACCACTTGTAATGTGCTGGATAAAATAAGAGGAAAAAATTGCTCCGATGGGATGAAGGCCGCCAAGGAAGGCTGCTGCGATTCCATTAAAGCCCATGCCCGGAACGGTTGTCTGCTGAACCATCCAGGTCTCAATTCCGCTGAGATAGAAAACAGCTGCACCAAGTCCTGCAAGACCGCCAGCGATCATCATGGTTACAATGGTATTTCTCTTCTCTTTCATGCCGCAGTATTTTGCAGCATTTTTGTTCATACCTGTTGCGCGAAGCTCAAAACCGAATTTTGTTTTTTCCAGAAGTACCCACACTACGATTGCCATTACCACAGAAATAATAAGACCGATGGATACGAATTTGTTTCCGGAAAAGATCTCGTCCAGTCCACAGTTGGGAAGAAGAGCACTCTTATTGCCGCTGGAAAGATCTACAGTGTATGGAGTAGACTCGGATTTCACCTGGGTAAGAAGCAGATTCACCACATACAGGGAAATCCAGTTCAGCATGATACAGGAAATAACCTCGTTTACATTGAAGTAAGCCTTCAGTGCACCGGAGATGCCGCCTACCAGGGCTGCGATCACGATTGCTGCGATCATGCATGCATACCAGGGCATGCCAAGTTTCAACGCAAAATACAGAGAAGCTCCGGCTCCAACTACATACTGTCCTGCTGCTCCAATGTTAAAAAGTCCAACCTTGTAAGCAAACAGAACGGACAGGGAACACATCAGAAGTGCGGAAGCCTTTACCAGTGTGGTTCCCATATACTTCATCATAGCCTTCTGGCTTGGATAGTAAAAATAATTCTTGATAATTGCAGTAATCGCACCCGCAGCTCCTGCAGGATTGATAATAAGAAGTACCAGATAACCGATGAGAAGACCGATCACAATGCATAAAAGAGAGGCAATGATGGTCTGAACCGCATTGTTTCTCAGAATGCTTTCTTTCTTTTTGGATTCATTATTCATTGCTCTTCGTCTCCTTTCTCTTCGATCCTGCCATATAAAGGCCAAGTTCCTCTACGGTTACTTTTTTCGGATCAAATTCTCCTACGATTTCACCTTCGTACATTACCAGAATTCGGTCTGATACATTCATAACCTCATCCAGCTCCAGGCTGATCAGAAGAACGCCTTTGCCTGCATCCCTTGCCTGTACCAGCTGTTTGTGAACATGCTCGATTGCTCCAACATCCAGACCACGGGTAGGCTGAACTGCGATCAAAAGCTCCGGATTCTTGTCAATCTCACGGGCAATGATTGCTTTCTGCTGGTTTCCACCAGACATGGATCTCGCCTTGGTGATGGCACCCTGACCGGAGCGGATATCGTACTGCTCAATCAGGCGGTTGGCATATTTGCGGATCTCTTTGCGTTTCAAAAAGCCCAGTTTATTGGTGAACTGTGGTTCGAAATATCTCTGAAGGACAATGTTGTCTTCCAGGGAATAATCAAGTACCAGGCCGTGTTTGTGACGGTCTTCCGGGATATGGCTCATGCCGGAGGTAAGACGCTCACGGATTGGCATGTGAGTAATGTCTTTTCCATTCATAGTGATAGCGCCGCTCTTCAGTGGCTCCAGGCCGGAAAGTCCATAAACAAATTCGGTCTGGCCATTTCCGTCGATTCCGGCGATACAGACGATCTCACCTCTGTGAACCTGAAGGGAAACGCCGTTGACTGCGTTATTCTTATGATGCTTGGAAGCAACCACCATATCCTTGATATCCAGAACAACTTCACCGGGCTTTGCTTCTTCTTTCTCTACAACGAAGTTTACGTCTCGTCCAACCATCATGGCAGAAAGCTTCTCCGGGTTGGTATCTCTGATGTCTACAGTTCCGATGCATTTTCCCTTACGAAGAACGGTACAGCGGTCTGCAACCTGCATGATCTCACCAAGCTTGTGGGTAATGAACAGAATGCTTTTGCCCTCTGCTGCCAGGTTCTTCATGATCTGCATCAATTCCTGAATCTCCTGCGGGGTAAGTACTGCAGTAGGCTCATCAAAGATCAGGATCTCGTTGTCACGGTAAAGCATTTTCAGGATCTCGGTTCTCTGCTGCATACCTACTGTGGTATCCTCGATAATGGCATCCGGGTCTACAGAAAGACCATATTTTTCAGAAAGGGCCATAACCTTTTTACGCGCGCCCTCTTTCTGAAGGAAACCGTTTTTTGTGGTCTCAACGCCAAGGATAATATTATCCAGAACACTGAAGCATTCTATCAATTTGAAATGCTGATGTACCATTCCAATGCCCAGGTCATTTGCATCGTTTGGATCTTTGATTTCAACTTTCTTTCCATCTTTGTGGATCTCGCCCTCTTCCGGCTGATACAGACCAAACAGAACGCTCATCAAAGTGGATTTACCTGCTCCATTTTCGCCAAGCAGAGCGTGGATCTCACCTTTTTTTAACTGAAGTGTGATATTGTCATTTGCGATGATTCCGGGAAAACGCTTGGTTATTCCCAGCATTTCAATTGCATATTCACTCATCTTCGCTTTCTCCTTTTTTCATGGCAAAGTCGCAGACAGAAAGCACAAGTAATAAAACGGTTACTGATCACTTCATTCACCAAAAACCTCTCGAGTGAACAGTACTATAAGTCTTATTATGACGGCACTTACGTAAAAAAGGGGAGTGGCCACTGCTCACTCCCCTTTTTCTCACTGCATGGCCATTCTTCATGTTAAGACCAGTCTGCTTTCCTGTCGGAACCCTACCCGTGATTTATAATTGCATTTACTATGCGGAGTAGTTGGTTGTCTTATTTGATGCTGCCGTAATCATTTACTGTGATCTCAGTCTCTGGCATTGCTGTGATGTCGCTGCTTACTTCAATCTCGCCATTGTATAATTTCTTTACAAGATCTTTGTAATCATCTACAGTGAAATTGTCATCCCACTGGGTTGTCTCCATTGGGAGCTGTACGTAGTTGTCTTCCGGGTTCTCAGATATAAGACCAAGGTTGTCGATCTTTCCTGCGTAATCAGATTCCCAGCTGCCATCCTTGATCGCATCAAGTGCAGTCTTTACAGTCGGTGCAAGACCCTTCATAGCGGATGTAACAGTGATGTCCTCGCCGATGATTCCGGACTGGTCAGAGTCAACACCGATTACCTTGCCGTCAACCTTCGCTGCTGCTTCTGCTGCAGATGTGTAGATTCCACCGCCGCATGCGAATACAACTTCTACACCCTTGCTTCCGTACCAGGTATCCATGTAAGCTGTGATGTCTGCGTCGCCGTAGAACTGTCCGCCGCATACATACTCAAGTTCAACGTCACTTGTGATTCCAAGCTCTTTGGCTGCTTCGTCTACGCCCTGAACATATCCATATCCAAAACGGGTAACAGCCGGTACAGACATACCGCCGAGGAATCCAAGATGCTTGTATCCAAGCTTCACAGCTGCATATCCAGCCATGTATCCGGAAATTTCTTCCTGATAGGTACAGCAGTAAACATTGTCTGCATTGTAGTAATCGGTCACTTCATAATCATCCGGATTGTAGGTGTATCCTTCGCCAACACCTTTCTCACAGATATCGCCTGCACTTACGTCTGGTGCAATAAACTTCACATCCGGATACATCTCAGACTGCTCTACGATAGTAGCTGCGAACATATATCCCGGAAGTACGATCACGTTAGCTCCATCTGCTACAGCCTGGTCAACACTTGCGTTACGTGCCTCATCAGAGTCGCTCTCTGGTTTATAATAGTTGAACTCAGAACCATTCTCTTCGGACCACGCCTTACATGCCTCGTAAGTGGTCTGGTTAAAGCTCTGGTCTGTAATATCACCGGAGTCAGTTACCATGGCGATCTTCATATCTCCAGCCTCAGCTTTCACCTCTGTCACTCCGTAAGCTGGTGCAAGGGAAAGTGCCATTGCACCTGCAAGAACCATAGCTGCAATTCTTTTCTTCATATTATTTTTCCTCCTTTTTTTTAAATTGGCTTTGTTATCTCTACAATGACATATGTCTCACTTTTAAAACAGGACACATGTCCCTTTTTCTATATTTATTTTCATTTTCGTACAAAAAGGATATTTTTTCAAGTGTTTTTTAGTATATTTTTTTATATTTGGTTTTTTATCAAAAGACATATGTCTCTTTTTTTATTTTCCGTATCATATATTTTGCCTTAATGATATTTATGCATCCGCACATAATAGCTGATACATAAAATCACAGTAGCTCCGCTCCATGCTGCAATCTCCGCAAAGAAAATACCGTCCTGCCCGATAAAATGGGGAAGAATCAGCGCAGCACTGATACGCATGACAAATTCGGCCATACCACTTACCATAGGCATTAACGTATCTCCCAGTCCCTGCAGTGCAGATCTGTACACATACAGGAAGTACAACACCCAGAGCATGGCAGCCATAATAGAAAGGTATTTAAAAGCAATTGCAAGTACCTCCTTTGTCTGCTGCGGTTCACCTGAGATGAAAAGTGAGAGGATATTTTTTCCAAATAAAAACATGGCAATAGAAATGATCAGTGAGGTTAGCAGGGAAAGCAGCATACTGCTACGGACACCTTTCCTGATCCTGTCAATCTTTCCGGCTCCCAGATTCTGGCCCACATAAGTAACGATGGCATATCCATAGGAAATCGCTGCCATTTCCAACAGACCATAAAGCTTGTTTGTAGCTGTAAATCCTGCCACAAAAAGAAAGCCATAGCCATTGATCACGTACTGGACTACCAGACCGCCTACACCGATAATGATATTCTGAAATACAACAGGAATACCAAGCTTCATCAGACGGGCATTCATTCCTGCGGCAGACATAAAATCTGCTCTGGACAGATGAACAATATCAATTCTGCGTAAAATCAGGAAACAGTACACGGCAGAAAAACTCTGCGCAATCACAGTTGCGATTGCTGCCCCTGCCACCCCCCATCCGAAGCCTGCCACAAAAAGGATATCCAATGAAATATTCAGTACAGATGCGATGATCATTGCCGTTAATGGTGTTTTACTGTTTCCCATAGCCCTTAAAGCAGCGGCAAACATATTATAAGCTGCAGTAGCCGGGATTCCGCAGAAAATAATACGCAGATATAATAATGACATTCCAATAATATTGGAAGGTGTATGCAGCCCTGTTAATACCAGTGCAGCAAAGGACTGGCTGAGAATGAATACTCCCACTGCGATGAATGCAGTCAGCCGGTAACTGTGTGCCAGAGATTTACGCAGATTTTCAAAATCCTTTGCACCATAATACTGGGAGAGCTGAATAGAAAATCCCTGAGTGAGACCAGTGGATATTCCTGTGACAACCCACATCAGAAAGTCAACCGCACCCAGTGCTGCAAGAGCCTCCACACCTGCAATCTGGCCAACGACCATAGTATCCACCATTGTATAAAGCTGCTGACAGATATTCCCCAACATCAAGGGAATTGCAAAAAGAATGATCAATCTCCCCGGCGAACCAGAGGTCATATCCTGAATCTTGGTTTTCATTAGTATAAACTTTCCTTTCCGAAGCATATTTGAGCTTCAATGGGGAATCAATACTCAAAATTAACGTCCATAATAATTCCCCCTTTGAGGCATATCATATGTTTATTTCAATTACATTAATTATAGTTTTTACTTATTTCTACGTCAAGCATATTACAGATCCGAATAAAAAGGAAACGGTAATCGTTTTAAACACGCTCTAGAAGAAAAAATGCACCAACCCGCTTGAGCCAGTGCGCATTTCGAGAAAATGTTATTTATATAATTTCTCCCAATGATCTTTTGTCATTACATTGGTATGTCCAACACGTACTTCATTAAAAAGTGGCACAGGAACTTCATTACAGGTATGATGGAAAACAAAGCCTAATTTTTCTTGTACGCGCTTTGATTTCCGGTTTCCATCGTAATAACCACACCAGATGGTTGTCATGCCAAGATCTTCAAACCCATGTCGTATTAGTGCACTGGCAGCTTCCGGCATATAGCCTCGTCCCCAGAATGGCTGCCCAAGCCAATATCCAAGTTCACATTCGTCATCCCGTTCGGTCATATCTGTATGGCTATTCAGAATTAATTCTATGCTACCAATCGCAATGTTATTTTCTTTTCTACAGATTGCGTAACACTCTGCTCCATTAAGCACATTTCTGATTACGTTTTTACTTTCTTCTACATTTTTGTGAGGAGGCCAGCCTGTAATAGGGCCAACTTCCGGATCCTTTGCATATTCAAATAAGCTTTCTGCATCTTCCTCAGTCCATTTTCTTAATATTAATCTTTGAGTTTCCAGCATTATCTTTTACCTCAACTTTTGTATTTCATTTCTTATCATACCAAGTATCAAATGAATCGTTCATCACAATTGGCGAAATCCAATAAAACTGCAATTTTATTTAGTAGCTGGCATATTTACTGCTGTCTTTGTTATAAACCACTAATCAATTTCCTCAAATAGTTCATCAAAGGTGATCTTTATTTGAGGGAAATGAATTAAGTGTAACTCGTCTTTATTTTCTTCAGTAATCGTCTTCAAAAGGTAGTATTTCGGAATCTCTCCTTCATAGTCTAGTTCATAGATTTCAACTGTTCTTTTACGCCAGTCAACAATCCAATACTCTTCAATCTCCTGTTCACAATATAACTGCATTTTCTCTGTCCGGTCATAATTTTCTGTTGATGGTGACAGAACTTCCATAACAAAACGCGGCGCATCTGTAAAAGTGTTTCCACGTCTTGATTTTGTACGGCAGTTTATGGAAGCATCAGGAATTACAATCTTGTTGTTTCCCTGATTATCTTTGAAACGATATTGAACATTATCCGAATATACATAGCATGTACTATTCTTTAACTGATATCTGATTGCTGCAACAAAATTTACAATTACCGCAGAATGTTCCGGCGTAGCTCCTGCCATATCTGTTATTTTCAAATCCCAATCCATGTTTTACACTCCTTTGTTTTATAATGTGGGTCAAGTTTATTATTAACCATTCCATTCACCTTTTTTATATTGAATGTATACAATTATTTTTGTTTACTTCATTATAACATCATCCCGGTTAATTAGAAAAGTAATTTTTATGTTACTGTTCACTGGTAACATTCCGCGAGGTGTTTTTTGTGAACAAAGTTCACAGAAAACCCGAGAATTGCGGCGCGAAATCATGCGAATGCATGATTTCTGTGCATCGCGGAGCGGTTACTGGTCACGGAGTGAACAGTAACATTTTTATCCGCCTCCTGTATTGGCATAATTTGCTATCGATTTTGCCCGGTTAGCTGTATTACATTTCATAGAAACAAAAAAACCTTGAAGAACCGTATTTCTACAATTCTCCAAGGTTATTCTTACGCTTGGACACATGTCACACCGAAGTATGACTTAAATATATATTCAGAATGAATTATTTATTTTTCTGAGCGATAGCTGCCTGAGCTGCTGCCAGACGAGCAACCGGTACACGGAATGGTGAGCAAGATACATAGTCAAGACCGATCTTGTTGCAGAACTCTACAGAAGATGGATCTCCACCGTGCTCTCCACAGATTCCGATGTGAAGGTTCGGGTTAACTGGCTTACCAAGTTTGATAGCCATATCCATAAGCTTACCAACACCAACCTGATCCAGTTTTGCAAATGGATCGTTCTCGAAGATCTTAGCATCATAGTAAGCGTTAAGGAATTTACCAGCGTCATCACGGGAGAAGCCGTATGTCATCTGAGTTAAGTCGTTGGTACCGAAGCAGAAGAAGTCAGCCTCAGAAGCGATCTGGTCAGCTGTAAGAGCTGCACGTGGGATCTCGATCATTGTACCTACTTCATATTTCAGATCTACGCCTGCTGCTGCGATCTCAGCGTCAGCTGTCTCAACAACAAACTTCTTAACATATTTAAGCTCTTTGATATCGCCTACTAACGGGATCATGATCTCTGGGCAGATATTCCAGTCAGCGTGAGCTTTCTTTACATTGATAGCTGCACGGATAACTGCTGTTGTCTGCATCTTAGCGATCTCTGGGTAAGTAACTGCCAGACGGCATCCACGATGTCCCATCATTGGGTTGAACTCATGAAGAGAATTGATGATAGTCTTGATCTCTTCTACAGTCTTGCCCTGAGCGTCAGCAAGCTTCTTGATGTCATCCTCTTCTGTAGGAACGAACTCATGAAGCGGCGGATCCAGGAAACGGATTGTTACAGGGTTGCCCTCGAGAGCCTCGAACAGACCTTCGAAGTCTTCCTGCTGATATGGAAGAACCTTAGCAAGTGCTGCTTCTCTCTCCTCAGCTGTTGTGGAGCAGATCATCTCACGGAATGCATCGATACGTCCCTCACCGAAGAACATATGCTCTGTACGGCAAAGACCGATACCTTCAGCACCAAGCTCAACTGCTTTCTTAGCGTCAGCAGGAGTATCAGCGTTTGTACGAACTTTCATTGTTCTGTACTTGTCAGCCCAAGCCATGATACGTCCGAACTCACCAGCGATTGTAGCGTCTACTGTCGGGATGATTCCGTCGTAGATGTTACCTGTTGTACCATCGATGGAAAGGAAATCTCCCTCGTGGAACTCTTTGCCAGCAAGTGTAAATTTCTTATTAGCTTCGTCCATAGCGATATCACCGCATCCGGATACACAGCACTCACCCATACCACGGGCAACTACTGCTGCATGAGATGTCATACCACCACGAACTGTCAGGATACCTTCAGCAGATTTCATACCTGTGATATCCTCTGGGGATGTCTCAAGACGAACAAGGATAACCTTCTCGCCTCTCTCAGCCCACTCTACAGCGTCATCAGCTGTGAATACGATCTTACCACAAGCAGCTCCTGGAGAAGCTCCAAGACCTTTGCCCATTGGTGTAGCAGCTTTCAGAGCCTTAGCGTCGAACTGCGGATGAAGAAGAGTATCAAGGTTACGAGGATCGATCATAGCTACTGCTTCTTCCTCTGTTCTCATTCCCTCATCAACAAGGTCACAAGCGATCTTCAGAGCAGCCTGAGCTGTTCTCTTACCGTTACGTGTCTGCAGCATGTATAACTGGCCATGCTCAACAGTGAACTCCATATCCTGCATATCTCTGTAGTGTGTCTCCAGAGTATGGCAAACTTCTGTAAATTTCTTGAATGCTTCCGGGAACTTCTGCTCCATCTCAGCGATGTGCATAGGTGTACGAACACCAGCAACAACGTCCTCACCCTGTGCATTGGTAAGGAACTCACCGAACAGACCTTTATTTCCTGTAGCTGGGTCTCTTGTAAATGCAACACCAGTACCACAGTCATCACCCATGTTACCGAATGCCATCATCTGTACGTTAACAGCTGTACCCCAGGAATATGGGATATCGTTGTCACGACGATATACGTTGGCACGTGGGTTGTCCCAGGAACGGAATACGGCTTTGATTGCACCAACTAACTGCTCTTTCGGGTCAGCCGGGAAATCGGAACCGATTTTTTCTTTATATTCAGCCTTGAACTGCATAGCAAGTTCTTTAAGGTCGTCAGCTGTAAGCTCAACGTCAAGTTTAACGCCTCTTTCAGCTTTCATTTTGTCGATAAGCTCTTCGAAATATTTCTTACCAACTTCCATAACTACGTCAGAGTACATCTGGATAAATCTTCTGTAGCAGTCCCAAGCCCAACGTGGGTTGCCGGATTTCTCAGATAATACAGCTACAACGTCTTCATTTAAACCAAGGTTCAGGATAGTATCCATCATACCTGGCATAGAAGCTCTTGCGCCTGAACGAACGGAAACAAGCAGAGGATTCTCGATGTCACCGAATTTCTTTCCGGTAACTCCTTCCATCTTGGTGATTGCTTCCATGATCTGACCCATGATCTCGTCGTTGATCTGTCTTCCATCCTCATAGTACTGAGTACAAGCTTCAGTAGTGATTGTAAATCCCTGAGGTACAGGAAGTCCAAGGTTTGTCATCTCAGCAAGGTTAGCACCTTTACCACCCAGAAGGTTTCTCATATCAGCGTTACCTTCTGTAAACATGTAAACCCATTTTGCCATTTTACATTTTCCTCCTAAAAATTTGTTCATTGGTAACTGTTCAGTATCTTCACAGTTACTTTCATAAACATAAACTATGTTTTATACGCACATAGTTATTTTATAGGCTTATTCGTCATTCGTCAAGGTAATTCTGGCAAAAAACAGTCAATTTTTTATCATTTTCTCAATTTTTCTTTTTTCTTCCAGTATTCAGCACCAGATGACGGGGAACACCATTTACCATGATCGGCTGATAATCGCCCTGGATCAGTGGTTTAATATAGTCGATAAAGTCCTTGGTCACATTATTTGCATCCTTGTTCATCCAGTTTCTCGGAACCAGCTTCTCTTCATTGGCGATTCGGTGTACATCGTAAATTCCAGTAGCTGCCATATATGGATCGTCGGATACACGGTCGATGACTACCATCTTGCCAGTGTCTCCTTCATCAGCTGCCTTTACGGCTGCACCGCCAACCATCATAGCCTCATCAATATCCACCCGGGATGCCATATGGGAAGCGCTTCTCTGAAGGGTGGAAAGCTCTACGGCACGGGTCTTGCAGCCGCACTCTGCAGCCAGGAAATTCGCCAGATAGGTGGCAGTTCCCTGCAGCTGCTTGTGTCCAAATGCGTCCACATAATCTCCTACGCTTCCAAGCTCGCAGACATAGCGTCCGTCAGCCAGCTTGATTCCTTCGGATACAGCAATGACAACGGAGGATTTCTTTTTCAGAAGGTCTTTCACTTTTGCGAGGAATTTCTCAATGTCAAAGGGGACCTCCGGAAGGTAAATAAGATCTGGGCCTTCGCAGTCTTCTGATTTGGAAAGTGCAGTGGCGCCTGTAAGCCAGCCCGCATTTCTTCCCATGATTTCCATAATGGTGATCATATTTTTCTTATAGGTGAGGCCTTCTGCGTCACGGATCACTTCCTTGGTGGAGGCTGCAATATACTTGGCTGCGCTTCCGAAGCCTGGGGTATGATCGGTAAGCGCAAGGTCATTGTCAATGGTCTTCGGAACACCAAGGAATTTCTGGGTCTGTCCGGTAATGATGGCATAATCAGACAGCTTCTTGATGGTATCCATGGAATCATTTCCGCCGATGTAGATAAATGCATAGATTTCCAGTTTATTCAGAATATCGAAGATTTTCTCATAGATAGCTCTGTCTTCGTGGATTTCCGGAAGCTTATAACGGCAGGAACCAAGAAATGCGGACGGAGTCCTTTTCAGAAGCTCAATGTCAAGCTCGGAATGAATCTGGGTAGAAAGGTCGATATACTGCTCGTCAAGCAGACCCTGGATTCCGTGAAGCATTCCATATACCTTGTCAAAGCCACGCTCTACTGCATTCTTATATACACCTGCAAGACTGGAATTGATTACAGATGTTGGGCCGCCAGACTGTCCTACAATAATATTTCTTTTCTTTGCCATCGTGGTATTCCTCCTCTATTTCGAATGGATGTGGGTGTCGAAATTTTCTATGGTCATTCACCCTATAATTGTATAGTTTACCAAAGACATATAGTAAAGTCAATGTGGTATTGTATGTTTTGCATATTTAATTATGTTTTTATGTCGTTTTTATATGAATTATTTATATTTCGGACAAATAATGCAATTTTTTAATGGTGAAATTTACAGATATAGTGATATAATGGAGAAAACGCGCTCTGTGGAGCTCTGCAGGCAGAATTCGCGCTCCACATATAACATCACACATGGAGGTTTTACATCATGAAAAGAGTTTTGGAAAATGACTTTCTGAAAGTGACCATTGACGACCATGGGGCTGAGCTGGTCAGCATTTATGACAAAGAGAAAGACCGTGAGGTGATCTGGCAGGGAGATCCCAGGTTCTGGGGACGTCATGCGCCGGTTCTCTTTCCAAATGTAGGAAAGCATTATGGAAATCATTACCGGATCGGTGATAAGGAATATGCTTCCAAGCAGCATGGCTTTGCCCGTGACACAGATTTCACATGTATTGATTCCACACTGGATTCCGTAACCCACCAGATTCGTTCTACAGAAGAGACCAAAGAGGTTTATCCTTTTGATTTCGTGCTCCGCATCCGTCATATTCTGAAGGGGCGCACCCTTACAGTCAGCTGGAAGGTAGCAAATAACAGTGACACGGATATGTATTTCGCCATCGGCGGACATCCGGCATTTCGTGTACCGGTTCTGCCGGATACCAGAAGAAGTGATTACCGTCTTACCTTCGACGGACAGGAAAGCCTTACATACCTTCTTCTTGATCCGGAGAGCGGCACGGCCAAGGCTGAGGAAAAGGCCACTCTGAAGCTGGAAAATGGCACCTGCCAGATTGAGGATCACATGTTTGACCACGATGCACTGGTATTTGACAATCAGATCACAAGGGCTGGCATCCAGCTGCCAGACGGTACTCCTTATCTGGAGCTGCGCTGTGTGGGATTCCCCAATTTCGGGATCTGGTCAGCTTCCCAGGATGCCCCATTTGTCTGCCTGGAGCCATGGATGGGACGCTGCGATGATTGCGGATTCACAGGAGATCTGTCGGAGAAACCATTTATCAATCATCTGAAAATGGATGAGATGTTTGAAACGGCATATACTATTGAAATATTCTAAATCGTGTTTGAAAAGGGCTTTCTGCAAGATGTTCGTCACAATTTGCGAGAATGATTTTTCAAACAGGCTCTAGCATTAGCGTAAACTGCCACCATCACCACAGTAACCGCAAACACAAACATCATCCCATACTGATGGTATCCCTTTGCAAGCAGGCTCCTTCTGCCTTTAAAGCATCTGGACAAGGCCTGCAGGACCGCGTAGTGAAGAACATAGATCAGCATGGAATAGTCTTTTCCCACTTTTGCCAATGCTCTGGTAAGAGAATTCTCCACATAAAAATTCTGCCAGCCAACAAAAAGAAGAAAGATGCAGATTGCCAGAAAAATGGTTCCGGCATACTCTTCCTGGCTTCCCAGGGCATTTCGCTTTTCCAGCCACTTCTGCTCCATAACAGCCATATTCCAGAAAACAGGAAGTCCACACAGCAAAAATCCCACTTTCTTCCTGTCCAGAAAGCTAAGAAGAGCCTCCTTTCTGGATCCAAACCAGCAGCCCAGCCAGAAAAAGGGAAGTCCACAGTACAGAAAGTTCCTTGCATAATAAATATGACAGTCTTCTTTTCCCACAAAAACCAGGGAATAGCTTCCCTTTATGAGACTTCCCGCCAACAGCACCGGAATCGCCAGATAAGCCAGCTTTCTCAGTCCCAGATGTTCTACAATAAAAGCAATTACAAGCACATAGAGAAGTGCCTGCAGATACCACAGGTGCGGTGAAAGCGGGGAAAAATTCCACAAAATAAAATCCTCCGGAACTCTTTCCTCAAACCTTGCAAGCAGTGCTTCTTTTATATTTTCTCTTTTCTCAACTGCCAGAAGGATTTCCCATAGCAGGTAAAACAGATTTGCGCCAATGGTAATGGTGAAAATTTTGCCAAACTGCTTCAGTTCCCATTTCTTCGCCACTGTTTCCGGGTAAAAGAATCCGGTGATCATAAAAAACACAGGCACTGCAAAACGGCACAGGATCAGGAATTCATCTCCCCCCTGTATTTCCAGAGGCTTGTGGATCTCAACCACTGCAATAGCAGCCAGGCATTTCAAAATATCAATACACGTCCAACGTCTTTTTTTCATTTCCTCGTAACTCCAATAACTGCTGTTCCGGGCAAATACGGACAGCAAAAGGACCAACCATCTGATTTCAGAAAGTCAGCCCTTTTATTACTTTATATACATTCTAAACGGTTCCCACATGCTGCTGCGGCATTTTTCAGATTCCTGTTATATGAGGATTCTGAACTGCCTGTCACATAAAATCAGAATGTAAATTTATCTGCGAAGTAAGCATCCAGCTCATCAATCTTAATACGAACCTGCTCCATGGAATCACGGTCACGGACAGTTACCATTCCGTCAGTTTCTGAATCGAAATCGTAGGTTACGCAGAACGGAGTACCGATTTCGTCCTGTCTTCTGTAACGTTTACCGATATTTCCACGATCATCAAATTCGCAGTTGTATTTCTTGGATAACTGAGCGTAGATTTTCTCAGCGCCCTCGTTCAGCTTCTTGGAAAGCGGAAGCACACCGATCTTAACCGGTGCAAGTGCCGGATGGAAGTGAAGAACTGTACGAACGTCGTTCTTCTCAGCATCCAGAACCTCCTCATCATATGCACTGCAAAGGAATGCAAGAACCACACGGTCAGCACCAAGTGACGGCTCGATTACATATGGGATATATTTCTGCTTCTTCTCATCATCGAAGTAAGTAAGATCCTGTCCGGATACATTCTGGTGCTGGGTAAGGTCGTAGTCTGTTCTATCTGCGATTCCCCAAAGCTCGCCCCATCCAAACGGGAAAAGGAACTCAACATCTGTAGTAGCCTTGCTGTAGAAGCTCAGCTCTTCCTTGTCATGGTCACGGTAACGTACTTCCTCATCCTTCAGTCCAAGAGAATGCAGCCAGTTCAGGCAGAAGCTCTTCCAGTATGCAAACCACTCAAGGTCTGTGTCAGGCTCGCAGAAGAACTCAAGCTCCATCTGCTCGAACTCACGAGTACGGAATGTGAAGTTACCAGGTGTGATCTCGTTACGGAAGGATTTACCGATCTGACCGATACCAAATGGAATCTTCTTACGGGATGTTCTCTGTACGTTCTTGAAGTTTACGAAAATACCCTGTGCTGTCTCAGGTCTTAAATATACAGTATTCTTAGCATCCTCAGTTACGCCCTGGAAGGTCTTGAACATCAGGTTGAACTGACGGATGTCTGTGAAATTGTGTTTGCCGCAGGAAGGACATGGAACATTATGCTCTTCGATGAAATTCTTCATCTCTTCCTGAGACCATCCGTCTACAGAACTCTCAAGCTCAATGCCGTGCTCCTGGCTGTAGTCCTCGATGATCTTGTCTGCGCGGAAACGCTCATGGCACTCTTTACAATCCATAAGCGGATCAGAGAAGCTTCCCAGATGTCCGGATGCAATCCAGGTCTGCGGGTTCATCAGGATGGCACAGTCAACACCTACGTTGTACGGAGACTCCTGAATGAATTTCTGCCACCATGCGCGCTTTACGTTATTCTTAAGCTCTACGCCAAGGTTGCCGTAATCCCATGTATTCGCAAGACCTCCATAGATCTCAGAACCCGGGTAAACAAATCCTCTTGCTTTTGCCAGAGCAATAATCTTGTCCATTGTTTTTTCCATGATATCTCTCCTCATTGTTTGATAGATGATTTTCTAATATTATACTCGCAACTTTTCTTTTTGTAAAGTTATACCGCGTACTCAATTCCGTACATTCTGCCGCAAAACACAATTTCCGCACTTTTAGGCAGCAAATCATGTGCTGCTATCGAAGTATAGAGCAAAGCACGTTAATCAACTTTCCTGTTATGTGCAACATCCAATCCACTTACATCATAACTTCTAATATCTGCAAACTCTTAAATTTCTTATCCGTATTCCCTGCCACATAAGGCTGAATATGCCGTTCCAGCTCCCACAGCACCTCATCGGTCACTGTAAAGCTATATAGCTTCGTCATGGGCGAGCTTACAATGTACTGCATGGTATAAAGTGCCGCCGGGGAAATCCGGCGGGCAGTTCTGGCTTCTCCTGGGCTTGCTTTCTTCAGGCAGTCCCCGTCCAGGATTCCATGTGCCTCCTGGGAAAAGAACAGATTCTCTTTTCCAGCGATCTCCTCCCCACAGTTCACACACCGGAAAAGCTCTGGCATCAGCCCCTGCTCTGTCATAGTTCGCAGTTCAAAAATGCACCTTACCAGCCGGTCATCGATTTCCGGATTCAGGAGAGCCTTCACGGTGAGATAAAGAAGATTCATCATATTCTTCTCATCTGTGCCCTCTCTTCCGAAATAATCTGCCAGCTCCAGAAAATAATAGCCATAATAAACTCCTGGCTGTCTGGCGGCCAGCTCCACAAAATGATGGGTCACGGTCACCTGGTTCAGATTGTAGCTGCTGCGCCCTTCATACAGGGTGAAATTCCCGAACACAAAAGGATTGACAGCTGCCATAAACGGGCTGTTCTGCCGTCTGGCGCCCTTGGCGAAAGCAGAAATCTTCCCCCGCTCCCTGGTAAGAAGCACGATCCGCTTGTCATACTCTCCCACAGGCTGCGCAGAAAGTACAATTCCCTGTACCGTGATCAGATCACTCATTTTCAGATTTCCTTCTTATCATATCCAAAGTTTTTGATCATAAAGTCACTGTCACGCCAGTCTTTTTTCACCTTTACCCAAAGCTTCAGGTTTACCTTGGAGTCCAGCATACGTTCCAGCTCAAATCTGGCGTTGCTGCCGATCTTCTTCAGCATGGCGCCGCCTTTTCCAATGATAATGCCCTTGTGGGAATCCCTCTCACAAATAATGGTCGCCTCAATATCCACCATAGGATTTTTGCCCGGACGCTCCTTCATTTTGTCAATTGCCACTGCGATTCCATGTGGAATCTCAGCATCCAGTGCGTGGAGCGCCTTCTCGCGGATCACCTCTGCCACAATCTGGCGCTGAGGCTGGTCCGTTACAGTATCCTCATCATAGAACATGGGTCCATAAGGCAGATATTTCAAAATACTGTCAATAATATCCTCTGTATTCTGTCCGCGGAGGGCAGAGCAAGGGATAATCTCGGCAAAATCACAGATCTTGCGGTACGTATCGATTGCCGGAAGAATCTCCTCTTTTTTCACTGTATCGATCTTATTAATGATCAAAATGATCGGCACGCCAACGCCCTGGAGCTGCTCTGCAATGTGGCGCTCACCGGCTCCGATGAAGGTAGACGGCTCAACCAGCCACATAATTGCATCCACCTCTTTCAGGGTGCGCTCTGCAACGGCTACCATATACTCTCCAAGCTTATTCTTCGCCTTATGGATACCAGGCGTATCCAAGAAAACGATCTGTCCCTTCTCACAGGTATAGACCGTCTGGATACGGTTTCTGGTGGTCTGGGGCTTCTTGGATGTGATCGCGATCTTCTGGCCGATCAGATGGTTCATCAGGGTAGATTTCCCAACATTCGGGCGGCCAATAATTGCAACAAATCCGGATTTAAAATCTGGTGTCATTAAAATATATCCTCATCTTTCTTAACTTTTATCAACAGCTTACCAGCGGCTTGGTCTCCATAAATACATCCTTCGCCTTCTCAATTGCGTTCTCACTTCCAACTACACAAAGCTGGTCATCGGAGAGAACTGCCTGGATCAGCGGAGCCAGTGCATGGATATCCTCTACCGTAGCATTCAGAATCTGGTCACGCTCTTTTTGCAGCATCTCCACAGTGAGACCACGGAAATAAGCCATTCTGCCAAGGGCGCCCTGTGTCTGCGGCGTTCTTGGAACATCCTTTCCGCTGATAGTACCGATAATGTATTTGGTCATTTCACGTTCATCCGCTGCAAAGGTACGCACATATTCCGGCACACCCTCATATACTTCAAGAGTTCTGCGAAGATGGGGATCTCTGTAGGAAACGAAATAACTCTCCCCGCTTCTCTTAAAGCCGCTCATACAGCCATATGCGCCCCCCTTTACACGAAGATTGATCCACAGATAATCATAGCTTAAAGCAACCTTCAGAATTTCCAGGGCACCGGTATAGGTAAAGCCTTTTTTTACAAAGTTACCGGTTCTTGCCACATACTGAACCTGTCCGGAGGTCTTAAAGCCCTCGTTCTTTTTCCTGCAGGTAATGACAGTTTCCGGAACCTCACAGGTACTCTCCGGCAGACTCTTCTTCAGGGCACCGCTTAAGGCCTTCACCTGTTCCACAGACTCTCTTTCTCCGGTATAGCTTACCATGAAGGAATCCTTTCGGATGATCTCTGCCATGGCATTCTGAAGTCCGGCTACGATCTCGTCCTTTTTCTCCTGAAAATTCTTCTCAAGGTCTTCGATAAATTTGTAATAGCCAACGCCTGCCATCTCATCCTGATATTCTGCCATTGGAGAACCGTAGGCAGCGCTGCGGAGTACTGCTGTCTGATGGCCTGCGCCAATCAGGGAAGCCTGTCCTCTGGACCTGATCTCCCCGATAATCTCACCAAGACGTCTGGTATCTGAAAGCTTAGAAGTATTCAGGATTTCTTCCATCATCTGGAACAGGAAATCCATCTGGGAATACAGTGCTTTGCCACGGATGGTAAACATGGTACGGAATGCTTCCGGGTCGTTCGCCTTGTCAAAAACATCTATGCCGCACTGGATACCTCCGGTTCTGGCATTGGTCTCATTAAACAGCTGACCGTAAGTGTAATTCTTTGTATCCACATATCCGAGAACAGACTTCAAAAGTCCAAGATAATGAACCTTCTCAACAGCCATATCCTTAATCTCGAACATAATATTTACATAACCGATTCCATTGGTGCACACATCCTGATACAGGAACAGACTGTTCTCCACCTGCAGCTCTTCGTTGGAAAAACCGTTCACTTCTTTGCGGATATCGGAACGCTTCAGCATAGGAATACACTCCAGATCCTCCGGTCTCTCCTCAGACTCCTGGTAAGCCTCAAGGGCTTTTGTCTTTCTTACCATTTCTTCCAGCTGTTCATCCGAAAGGCTGCTTCGGTATGCTTCCAGCCTGTCTGCCAGCTCTTTCTCACGCTGGGCTGCAAGACCACGCTTCGGCACAAGAGTCAGGATCGCACCATGGGTGTTGTCCAGAAGCCATTTCTGGATCAGATTTTCGAAATAGCCTTCATTTACTGCAATTTTCAGCTTGTCATAAATCTCCAGAAGCTTTACCTGGGAAAAAGCATTCTCATCATCATAAAGCCAGCTTCCCATAATATCCAGTCCATACATCAGACCTTTTGGAAACTGTCCAAAATCTGCTTCGCGGTAACGGAACTCCATGTAATTGATTCCGGAAAGAACCGCCTTCTTATCAATTCCATTTTTCACAATGTCCTGAAGGCAATTTCGGATAATGGAAACAAATTCCTCCTTCCGGGCAGCTCTGGCACCTTTTGCAATCACGGAGAAATACGGCTGCAAAACACCGTCGCTGTAATCGCCATAAATATCCTTACCGATTCCGGCGTCCAGAAGAGCCTGCTTCAGCGGTGCTCCCGGCGCACTTAAAAGTGCATAATCCAACACATCAAATGCCACACCCAGGGTACTGTCCATGGCATTTCCTACAACCATGTTATAGGAGAGATAGGTGTTATCCTCTTCTTCCTCGTTCTCCGCAATGGGATACTCGATCTGCAGGTCTTTCACCTGGGAAAAAGCTGCCTGCTCCTTAATACTGGAATCAACGTCCAAAGCCTCAAATGCGGACAGATATTTCTCATCAATAAATCGCAGCTTCTCTTCCATGTCCATATTTCCGTAAAGGTAAATATAGCTGTTGGACGGATGATAGTAGGTGCGGTGGAAATCCAGAAACTCTTCATAGGAAAGCTCCGGAATATTCTCCGGATTGCCGCCGGATTCCACGCCGTAGGTATTGTCCGGGAAAAGATGGTTCATAATTTCTCTTTCCAGCACCTCGTCCGGGGAAGAAAATGCGCCCTTCATCTCATTGTATACAACACCATTGTATGTGAGCGGGCCTTCCTTCTGCTCCAGATGGTAATTCCATCCTTCCTGGCGGAAAATCTCCTCTTTCTTATAAATATTCGGGTAAAAAACAGCGTCCAGATACACATGCATCAGGTTCTGGAAATCCTGGTCATTGCAGCTTGCCACCGGATAACAGGTCTTGTCCGGGTAGGTCATGGCATTCAGGAAGGTATTCAGAGAGCCCTTTACCAGCTCTACAAATGGATCCTTCAGCGGAAACTCGCGGGAGCCGCACAAAACGCTGTGTTCCAGAATGTGGGGAACACCGGTGCTGTTCTTCGGCGTAGTACGAAAGGCAATGGAAAATACCTTATTCTCATCATCATTCTCGATCAGAACCAGTCTGGCTCCTGTTTTCTTATGGCGAACCAGATATCCGGTGGAATGGATATCGGTCAGATTCTCCTGTTTCAAAACCTCGTATGCAGGAATGTTCTCTTTTTTCATTTTTTCCTCCAAATAGTGCCCAATCAGTTTGTTTAAACAGCCGATATTGGGATGTATTTAATTCATTTCTTCAATTATGCTGAATTACACTGCACTTAAAAGCTTTATACAATGCAGCTGATAATTCCGGAGCATCTTCAACTTCTTGCATTAGTATAACACACAAAAAAGTATCTTACTACAACAAAATTCTTTTAAAAAGAACCGCCCCTGCGGGCGAATCTGGTAGGATTCTTCCTGCAGGGGCGGTTCTGATTATTTAATTATGATTCGTTAATCCTGTTCTTTTTGCGGCGTCTTCTGGTTGTTTCTTCGATTGCGAGAGCTGCAACAAAGAGCAATGCCATATAGAAGCCGATTGGTGTGTCATCACCTGTCTTAACACCTGTGGAGGTGCCTGGGGTTGGTGTAGGAGTTATGGTCTCCTCAGGAGTTACAGTAGGTGTTGCTTCCGGCTGTTCCTGGTTGATGATGGTTACCTCTGCATTGAGATTATTTTCATCAAACAGTACATTTCCATTTTCAACAGTTACTGCGTATCTGAATCCGTCTGTACCATCTACCAGATTTCCTTCTGCATCTGTCTCTGCAACATAGAGCGTAAAGGCTTCATCCGGTATTACAACTGCCTGTGTACTCTCAGATACTGTGGAGCCGCCTGCAAGATCAAGTGTCAGGATGTTCTTCTCTGTTCTTGTGGAAAGAGTTGTGCACTCTTTGTCATCAAAGATACCTGCATAGAAAATCTCATCACTTTCCAGGGCATTTCCATCTGCACCAAGAAGCTTCTTGGTTACATTCAGAGTCGCGATCTTGTAGAATCCATCCGGCCATTCGCTAAACTGGTTCTCGAATGTGATGCTGCTCTTTGCACCATCCTCAGTTACGGTGATTGCCTGTCCCTGTGGATAAACCGGTACATAAACCTTTTCATCCGGCGTCATGCCTGAATCAATTGCTTTTCCGGTTACATCTGTCTCACTTACATAGTAGGTTCTTCCAAGATCCAGATTGGTAAAGGTAACTGTGGAAGAAGATGCATTCTTAAACTCAAGTGCTTTTACATCAGAAGCAGGAATTGTGCATTCTGCATCTGCGAAAAGCGCTGCGTAGAAGGTCATATCCTTAGCGCCTGCAAGTGCATCGTTCAGCTTCAGTTCCTTGGTGATCTCAATTGCAGCAGTCTTGCCCTTTGTCATGGCATCCTTCATCTCAACTGCATTTTTGGTGTCATCTGCATCAACAGTGAAGGTGATCGGCTCTGCGATCTCATATCCTGATGGTGCTTCTGCCTCAACCAGTTTGTAGGTCTTGCCAAGAACAAGTTTCGCTGTGATCACATGTGGTGTACCATCTGAGGTCCACTCTTCCACAACCTTATCCTGGTCATCTACTACCTGAAGTTTTGCTCCTGCAAGAGCTTTCAGGGTGGTGTCGTCTACCTTGGAAATGGTAACCTTGGTAGTATCGTTGACAAATTTCATGGCTGTCTCGGTGTAATCTTCTCCATTTACCTTGGTGGTAAGCTTCAGAGTTCCGTCACGGTTGTCTTCTACATTTACAGTTACTGTATAAACAGTCTTGTCGTATACGTAGGTATCTGCCTCTGATGGGAGCTTTTCGTTTACGGTGTAGGTAAAGGTCTTGCCAGCATCTTTCTCTGTATAGGAAAGCTTGCTGAAGCTGATCGCACCTTTTTCGTCGTTCTTAACTGTCTCAATTACCTTGCCATCTGTATCTTTCAGTTCGAATTCGAAGGTTCCAAGCTGTTCAGCTTCTACCTTCATAGACTTCTGGGCTTTCAGTTCAAGGTCAGCGGATGCACTGTAGGTATTCGTGAAGGTAACTGCTCCAGTGAGGTCTTCACTCTTTACAGGTTCGCCGTTCTTTGTGACAGAAGTAACTTTCGCTGTTAACTTGCCTGCATTGTCGTCTGTTACGTCTACTTTTACAACGTATTTGCTTTCATCATACTGGTATGCCGGTTTCTCATCTTTTACTTCAGTAATCTGATAATAATGGGTTCCGGATTCCTTGTATGTGATGATTGGGAATGTGATGGCGCCGCCGTCAGCATTCTTCACAGTTTCGTTGTAACCATTTTCTACTGCCTTTCCATCTGCATCCATTTCTGTTGCCTGGAAGCTGAACTGCTCTGCTTCCAGTGTCTGGCCTTCCAGAGTCTTGGTTGCACCAAGAGCGATCTGACCAGATGTGGTGTAGGTGTTGGTAAATTCCATACCTGTTACAGTGGCATCCTCAGAGGTTGCCTTGGAGGAATGGATGACTGGGGTTACGGTTAAGGTACCGTTGCCTGCATCTGTTACGGTTGCGTTGATGGTGTAGATGGTGTCGTCGTAGGTGTAACCTGCTGCGTCACCTTTCACCTCATTTACGGTGTACTGGTATTCGCCGGTATCATCTACTTTCTTATCTGTGTTGTCTTTTACAAGGCTGTACTTGATTTCGTCAAAGGTTACGTTTCCGTCAGCATCGTTGGTCTTGGTCTGAAGAACAGTGCCATCTTTGTCGCGAAGTTCGAATGTAAACTGACCTTCTGTAAGTGGTGTCTCTGTGGTTGTCAGAGTCTTCTTAGCTGTCAGGTTCAGACTTCCGGATGCGGAGTAGGTGTTCTTCATCTCAACTTTGTTGTCGATGTCATTCTCACTTACCGTAAACTCAACAGGATCTGCCAGGGTATAACCAGCTGGAGCGGATTTCTCGACTAACTTGTAGGTTTCGCCGAGGATCAGTTTGCCAGTGATTACGCGTGGGTTGTCCTTAGTTGAAGTTGTCCAACTATCGATTACCACGCCGTCCTTGTCCTGGATTTCGAGTACTACGCCTGAAAGCTGATTGCCAAGGGCGTCTACTTTGGTGATGGTTACCTTGGTGGTGTCATCTTCTACCAGGTATACCTTGTTACCATCTGTATCTGTTGTAGTTTTTGCATTGGTTTCAATAGTTCCATCTTTTTTAACAGTAAACTCAATATCTGTTGCATACTTATAACCAGCAGGAGCTACTGTTTCTCTAAGAATATAGCTCTTTCCAGCTTCAAGTTTAGGACCAAAGTCGTGAGTTTTACCTTTTTCAGAAACCCACTCATCTACAGTCTTACCTGTTTCCTTATCAATTACTACAAGATGAGCACCTTCTACTTCTTTACCATTTCCAAGTTCTACTTTGTTGACATTGAAATGTAGTTTGGCATCTACCAGAGTCAGTTTATTGCCAACTATTGTTTTGTTGTCCACTGTAATAGTTCCATCAGCTTCTACTTTAAAGGTAATTGGATCAGCTGCAACATAGCCTGTCGGAACATTAATTTCCTCCAGTGTATAAGTGTTTCCTGCAATCAGCTTACCAATAATATCATAGCTGGTATCATCTGTTTTCCAGCTTGCTACTACATTTCCATTATCATCTTTTACAGAAATCTGAAGCTTTGCATTCTTTACTGGATTTCCTTCATCATCGACTTTGTCGACAGTTACTGTAGTTGGAGTATTGACTACATCATAATTGCCAATTCCCTGTGCAGTAATATATCCATCTACTTTATCCTCTGTTATGGTGTATTCAATTTCCTGCCCTTTTTCGTATTTCGGCTGATCTGCAAATTTCCATTTCCAGTCATCTGTCTTTGTTACAGTCTTGGAAGCAACCAATTTTTTATTTGCATAAAGATTAATAGTGATAGTTTCTGGTCTGATGTCTGCATTGCCATTGTCATTCCAGGTCTTGGTTCCTTCAATGTTCACACTTTCTGGAGTGTGGATATTGGTTATCACATAACCGTCTTTGGCGCTTCCACTTACGTTTGCTGTATAACCGTCCACATTTGTGGTTTCAACTACGGTATACTTGATTTCCTGTCCCTTCTTATATTTATCCAGATCTTGGAAGGTTCCCTTCCAGCCATTGCCTTCATTCAGCTTCAGGACTTTTCCTGCTACTGCGCTTCCATCTGCATACAGCTGGACTTCTACTTCTCCCACTCGTTTTCCGTCCTGGTTGTTGCTGTCGTCCCAGCTCTTGCTTACCGGAATGTTTACCTTATCTGGCGTATGCTGATTGGTTACCACATAACCTTCTTCTGCATTTCCGCTTACGCTTGCTGTATAACCGTCCACATTTGTGGTCTCTTTTACCGTGTAACTGATTTTCTTGCCATTCTGGTATTTATCCAGTTCTATGAAGGTTCCCTTCCAGCCATTACCTTCATTCAGTTTCAGGACTTTTCCTGCTACTGCGCATCCATCTGCATACAGCTGGACTTCTACTTCTCCCACTCGTTTTCCGTCCTGGTTGTTGCTGTCGTCCCAGCTCTTGCTTACCGAAATGTCTACCATCTCTGGTGTACGTTTATTCGTAACTACAAATCCCTTAGTTGCATCTCCTGTAACATCAGGTTTCGGATAATAATTCACTTCAATTTCCTTAATTCCATAGGAAATTAAATCACCGGCACTATCAAATTTGTCAAGTTTACTAAATTCACCCTTCCAATCATTATCAGCAGTAAGTTCTAACGTCGTCTTTGTTTCCGTTCCATTTTTTATTAATACTACTGTAATTTTAGATGGTCTGAATCCTTCTTTATTATTAGCATCATCCCAACGCTTTTCTACTGGAATACTTATTTTTTCAGTAAGATCCTTTTCGTCTGAAACATAAATATATCCACCATTGCTTCCCAATGCTTTTGATTCATCAAAACCTGTTGGTTTGTATGATACACTACTGCTTGCCTCTTTCAAGTAAATATAAATTGGTTCAGATGCACATTTATAATTATTTGGCGCTTTAATTTCTGTTAAACGGTATGCATAGTTATATTTCATAACAATTTTACCGTTAATCTCTTCCCCAAGCTGGACAACACCATTTTTATCAGTTGTATAATTTTCACCGACTGTTACCCATTTAGTTCCATTATATTTTTCCAGCTTGTAAACTGCTCCCTCTAAGAAAAGCGCAGCATTTTGAGAATCTCGTTTTACTAATGTAAGCATTGTACTCTCTGTGTTTGCAATTACATCGCTTCCCTGATCTTTCAGCTGAGTAGACACTGTGGATGTCCATTTCTTATTTGCTTCTCCTGAAACAACTGCTGTATTAGAAATCAAATAGTCCTTTCGACTAATATTTTTGTACTCAAACAAATATTTATATTCCAAAATACATGCAGTTTTATCTGGAACACTTGCTACTAAAGTACAAATTCCATTTGCATCTGTTACTGAAATCCATCCTCCATTAGGAGTTATATCCTCTCCTTTAGATCCATCCGCATTTCTTCGATAAAGTTTTGCAGAACCTGGAATTAAAGAAATTCCCTTTATGTCATTTACATGATCTGTATAATTTAACGTATCTGTAACAGTCAAATTATTTCCGTCCAGCACCTCTTCACCAGCAGGGTTAATTGTAACAGCATAACTAATTGTATTAGTATCATCATGATAGCCTGCAGAAGATTTACTTACTTTACTCATTTCTACAGTCGCTGTTGCAGAAGAAGAATCACTTTTTCCGCCTGATGATACGGTACCATTATTGGTTATAACACAATCATTTCGATCAGTAAGACCCACACTGTTCAGATCATAATCAATTGCATAATAAAGTACAAGTTTAGGTCTCTCGCCATACGGAGCAAACCAATTGCCATTACTATGAATACCAATAGCATCCTTATCAACGGTTATTGTAAAAGATCCTGTTTTTGATTCGGTGACATCCATTCTACTCGCTGCATAATAATCAAAGCCTAAATTACCAAATACTCCTCGCAAATTATCAGCTTCTGTAGTATCCGATAGATACCGAACAATAATGCCCTTCCTTGAGTTATTTGAGTCGCATTCTTTCCCATCGTATTTCCAGTCTGAAGTAACTAATGTACCATAATTCGGAAACACATCCTCATAAACAATATTCTCAGTTAAACTTTCTGTATCAATTACAACACGATAATATATTCTTATCTTTTTACTATTATCACAGCTATAAAATGCATCCTTTACAGAACCATCCTCTGTTAAATTTTCCTTGTCAACTTTTGGACCGGTTGACTCTTTAGAATATAATCCTTTTCCTTTATCTGTCGTTTGCTTTCCGTCCTGCGTAAATTTAGCCTCATTAACAAACTCTTTCTTCTCTCCAGCTTTTAAATTTCCTACATAACCAGTTGAAGAATAACTAAGACTAATCTGTTTCACCTCAGAATAAGAAATTGCTTTATTAAATGTAATTTTAAATCCCTTGAAATAATTCGCATTATTTTCAGTTTGAATATAAGTAATTATATAATCGCTCTTATTTATTCCTGTTACCGTCATGCTATCTAATTGTTCTTTTGTAAACCAACTGCCTAATTTAGGTTCAGAACCGCTCCATGGGTTTTCCAGATAATCTTCAAAATAAGAACCCACTTTTATTCCATCAGCAGGAATTGTTATAGAAGTTGTCCATGCCAGATTAACTGCATCAGAATCCTTATTCTCAGTTACAATAGCATCATCCTTTGTTACTATTGGTTTAATGGCATCAACATCTTTTTTGGATTCTCCTTTATTTTCCCCTCCTTTTTCAATATTAGCCGTATTATTATATTTAACATAATAATTATTATCATCTGGTACCATGGTAGAATATTCAATTTTTATAAAATCTCTAATTGTATATAATTCAGTCACCTTACCGGCAGCATCTTCCATACATGGTTTTCCATTACTATCAGTATAAAATTTTATAGGTAACTTTACATCATCTACCAGCTTAACATCCAGCCATCCAGTTTTCTGAATCGTAACCTTTGCTATAATATCAGCATTCTGCTGAATGTCATTTTGTAATAATATATCACTAACTTCATATCCTTCAAGGCTAGCAAAATTATTATTTACCTCAATAGTCCAATTTACCTTATTGTTTTCAGCATCATAATTTCCATTTTTATTTAAATTAGGAATACCATAATAAATTGTCGGCTCTGATGAGTGCTCATCTTTAACTTTTTCAGTTACCTTGGCATACGCTGTATTTTTTCCATTTGCTGTAAAATTGCTTTCGGTAAATCCACTTTCTTCTACCTGATACGTAATTTCATAAGATTCACCAGCATTAAGCGCTGGCAATTTTCCAGACACTGCAATGGAATCCGCTTTAAGCAATTCATCACCTGAAACCTTCAGATAATTTTCCGACGTAACATTTATACCATCAGGTGCTGTATTTGTTTTTTTCTTAACAGACAAGGAATCTGATTTAACCTTACGACTTGTACCTTTTGCATCACTCTTTAATTGATCTTTAAAGTCAATTTCATCCCCAGTGCCATGTGGTGAAGAAACTGTTACTGTATAAGTCCATGTAATCTTTCCATCATCGCCTTGAACTCCAGTTCCTTTTTTATCAACTACAACATCTTTATAATCTTTGCTTGTATAATTAACCTCCGGATTGCTTTTGGCTTCTACTTCTATTAAATCCTCCAGTTTTCCTGATGGATTCGTCTTTGCTTTTGCAGTATTATTCTCTGAAAACTTGCCATTTACTGGTTCATTGAATTTTTCCGTAATTTTATACGTAATAGTATAAAATTCACCTACTGATAAACAAGGCAATGTTCCTGATATAGTTTTATTTTCCGTAGATATAGTTAAACAATCCGATGCTACACTAACAAGTGGATCATTACATTCTATAGTTAAACTGCTCCAACTAAGATTCGCGTCTGAAGACCATTTTTCCAGTTTATCTACAAAATCAATTGATTTTACCGTTCCTGTAGGAGATGACACTTTAACTGTGTATGTATACGTAATCTCATTATTCTCATAATTTACTACAGGTACTTCAGCAACTTTCTTTATTTCCAACTGTTCTTTTTTAATTACGCGAATTGTAACATTATTTTCAACCTTATCATTAAACTTTAATGTTACATCTCCAGTAGTAGTTATGTCTGTGCAATCTAAATATGCCCAACAGGTAAAATTGCCTCCAACTGCTGTTCCATGACCTAATTTGTCCTTATCAAATTCCATACTGACAAATCCGTCGGTTGTTATTCTATAATTTCCAATAACTTCGTTACTACCATTTTTTATCGTACCAGACGTCGGTTCTTCAAGTTTAATTTTGTCCTGTTCAGGAATCTGATATTCCACTTTCCAGCCATGCTTTTCAAGTTCATCTACTGGAATATTTCCAAAATATCCAACTAAATTAAATGATTCAGTTCTTTTACTTTCTGTAGTCGTCTCTGTAAGAGATGTAATAGTCTGCTGGTTAGCATCCTGTATTATTACATTAGTAATATAAGCATCTAACTTTAATGCATTTTCACTGTTTCCTTCGCCTCCAGATGTTTCAACATCATAAGTCGTCACGCCACCCACAATTGAAAAACTATCCTGCGTAAAACCCATAGAGGTGATCTCGCCGTCTGCGTTTGTGTTTACGTATTCGGTTACAACTTCGGCCTGTCCATCATTGTCCAGGTGGACAACATTTTTATTTACGACGTCGCCGTCAACGGTGCTTTCCTGAATTTTCTTGAAGCTCATATCTACTTTTACATTTCCGCTTTCAGGTTCAATTCTGCTTCCGTCGGCGGTCAGGAAATATACATCGTAAAGTACGTACTCAGCTTCCGTATTCTCAGCGTCCAGTCCCAACTGGCTGCTCAGCTGGCTGTTGAATGCTGCTACTGCTGCATTGTAGCGATCGGTGCCAGGTGCGATGTAGTCAGCTTTGATTTCTGCATCCTGTTGAAGGTTTGCATCTTCCGGAGCTGTTGCTGTAATCACTACACGACTGTCTTCGTATCTGAAAGAAGTCTTCGGTGCTTCTGTCGGAGTCGGTGTCTCACTTGGGGACGCGCTGACTTCCGGTGTCGGAGTTGCAGTTGCCTCGGCAGCTGGTGTTGCTGTAGCTTCCGGTGCTGCAGGAGCTTCCGTCACTTCTGCTGCTGGTGCCGCTGTAGGCTCTGTTGCAGGTGCTTCTGTCGGAGCTGCTGCAGGCGCCTCTGTTGGCTGCTCTGCTGGTGCTTCTGTCGGCTGCTCTGCTGGTGCTTCCGTCGGCTGCTCTGTTGGCGCTTCTGTTGGCTGCTCGGCAGGTGCTTCCGTTGGCTCCTGAGCTTGTTCCGCAGCAGGAGTTTCCTGCATTTGCTGAGGTTCTTCCTGTTTCTCAGCAACCGGTTCCGTTCCCTCTGTTGCGTATGCTTCTGCTTCGCTTTCAGACGGAGTCGGTGTTGCCGTCGCGTCCTCAACGTAGGTATCGTCTGTTGCCAGAACAGTCAGACTGGACTGCTGGAATATCATAGATACCGCCAAAAGTATGGCAAAAAACGATTTCAGCCTTGAATTCTTTTTCATGTTACAACCTCCTTTTTAAGATCGGGTTTTCCTTTTTTCAGTGTGGTTTTGCAGGCAGAAGTAGCCCAAAATCCATTTTCATCATCATATCACACTGATTTTAAAGGAGCAATAATTTATAATCACCTGAAAAATCCCTGTTTTCTGCCGTTTCACTAAGAAATCTGGCACGATTCGGTCTTCATTTTCGTATTTTTATAATGTGTATTTTGGTGTACTGTAGTTATTTTCGACTTTTAATTGAAAAAAGCACACAAATTCTTATTTTTTCTGCTTTCACAGGGCAAAAAAGCTACATGTTTACTCCATTTTCCCCTGTCTGAATTTCAGCATATTGCACAATTTCACGCCCTGTTTTCTAAACTATATTCGCTCCGATTTTCGTATTTACTCATGGTGTATCTTGATGTACATTCTTTCGTGTGGTATAATAACTGCCAGAAAACCAATGCACTTATACAATTGGCAAACAAGGATTACGCACCATCTTCATTTTCAAATGATAAAGCATACAGGAGGACCCCTATGTTTCTCAAAAAGACCCCTAAGGCAAAGGGAACTTACCTTGCCATCACCGAATCCTACTATGATAAAGAGAAGAAAGCCACTCGTCAGAAAACCATTATGGGGTTGGGATATCTGGAAGATTTAAAGAAGGATTACCCGGATCCCATCAGCCATTTCGAGAAGGTTGTCGCTGATATGAACCAGGAACGAGAAGCCAAAAAGAACTCTGTGGTATATGTTGACCTTACTACTGCTCTCTCACCGGGAGAACACTCTCTGAAAAATGTAGGCTACGGCATTCTGAAATACCTTTATAAGGAGCTTCAGCTGGACATTTTCTGGCGTACCAGGACCTGGAATCTATCTCTCTCCTATAATATAGAAGAACTTTTCCGATATATGGTCATTTCCCGTGCGCTTTACCCAAATTGCACCTGGAATGAAGCTATTGAAAAAGGAATCTACTTCGAAGAATCCGGAAGCATCTCAGACGAAGACCTGGATTCTGCCTTTCATGTTATCGTGAAACTGCAAAAAGATCTGCAGAAGTGGATTTATGAGCATTCCGGCAGCATCCTTTCCAGAGATACCACTTCTGCTTTTTTGGATCACACCAGCTATAATTTTTCCATTCCGGGAAGCATGCCCTCTGACACGCAGCCCAATGCCAAACGTACAGATTCCACCCTTCACCTGGATCTTCTCACGGACAGAAATGGAATTCCCATTGCATATGACCTGTCTACCAGTGGTACTGTGTTGAACCAGTCTGTTTTTAATGCCGTAAAGCAATTAAAGAGAGAGAATCCCAGAACCCGCTTTTATAATACTGCACCTGTGCGTCCGGAGGAGGAGCCTTTTATTTGCAATGGAGTTCCAGCAGACGGATATATTTATGGTCTGCCGGTACATACTGCGAATGCAGAATTTAAGGATTGGGTACTGAAGGATGGTTATCAGGAAATGAAAATTCTGAATGAAAAGCATCAGACTATCCCTCTTCTTTATAAAGAGCGGATTTTTGAGGATAGGGAAAAACAATTTGTATACTACCATGAGCTTCAGGCCAGACAGCAGCGCCTTGCCAGGGAGTCTTCCGGAAGGCGTACCGGATTGAAGCTGGACGGATATACTGCCATTGCTACTGATAATCTGGAGGTGGATAATCTTGCCCCTTATCGTCTTTTCAGCGGACTTCGTCATATGGAGAAAATTTTCCTTGATTCCAAAAGCCAGTATGACTCCTCTGCTACCTTCATCTGGACACCGGATAAGATCAATGCCCATTTTGTGATTGGGTTTGTGTCCTTTACCTTAATGCGTATGCTGCAGGCGAAGCTTGATTTCCAGTTTTCCATGGAACAGATTGGGATTTCTTTGCAGCGGTATAATTGTGTACAGATTGCAGGTAATATTTATCAGTTTACCTATTATGATGTGATTCTGGATGCATGTGAGAAGGCGCTGGAACTGGAGCTGCATAATAAATACCGCAGCCAGCTCCAGATTCGGAGACTGCTGCGGTATTAAGGACTTTATAATTTTATATCTTTTTATACATGTCAGGCTTTTTCGCCTGACATGTTATCTGTCTGCTCCCAGGCTTCCCTCTCCTGGAAAATGCAGTTCGTACATTTCCCGGGCGGCGCGGGTGACGATTCCAAGCTCTTCTTCCATCTTCAATGTCTGCGGAAGCACCACGGCAGTATCATAAATATCCGCTTTCAGCTTGTCCTTGGCACGCTCACTGCTCATTTTCATAATTCCAAACAGCGTGCTGTTATAAGCCTTATCAGACTCACTAAGCTCCATATACGTCTTCACCATATGGCAGCACTCCCTGTAAAGAAGCTCTTCATAATCCTTACCCTTGGCGCAGATTTCCTGGAATTTCATTTTATTCAGCTGTTTCATGATCTCCTTACGTCCGCCGCGGACTCCCATAAAGCGCTTGCCGCTGTCCTTATTAAACTCCATCAGCATCCACAGTGCGATCAAACCGTCAGCCCGGGTATCACCGCCAAGCTCAGACGGATCCTGATAACGGATGTCCCAAAGCTCCCTGCGGATCTGATTCAGCTCCGGCTCCTCTCCTGCCTCAATTGACATATTCAAAAGTGCCAGACGTCTGGCCGGGTCCGATTCTCTGTAGTATTGTGTAATAGTCGGGGTATCCATAGTATTCTCCTTTATACTTCTTCGTAGGTCAGCTCGGTCTCAGCCATATTAAGAGCTTCCTCGATTACTTTATCCATATCCATATAGCGGTACATGCCCAGTCGTCCGCCGAAGAGTACATTCTTCTCTTCTAATGCACGGCGCTCATACTTGTCAAAGAGCTCGTCATTCTTCGGATCATTAATGGGATAATACGGCTCTTTTCCCTTCTCCCATGCTGCCGGATATTCTCTTGTGATAACAGTCTTCGGCTGTGTCCCAAACTCGAAGTGCTTATGCTCAATAATACGGGTATATGGCACCTCATAATCGGTATAGTTCACAACCGCATTTCCCTGATAGTTCCCCATATCAAGCACTTCTGTCTCAAAACGCAGGGAACGGTACTCCAGCTCACCATAGCAGTAATCGTAAAATTCATCGATCATACCGGTAAAAAGGATCTTATCTGCCTGTGCAGTGAGCTCTTCTCTGTTTGCAAAGAAATCCGTCTTCAGGCAAACCTGGACACCCTCCAGAAGCTTCTTGATAATGCGGGTATAGCCGCCCTTCGGAATACCCTGATAGGGATCCTTAAAATAGTTATTATCATAGGTATAACGAAGAGGAAGTCTCTTGATAATAAAGGACGGAAGGTCCTTACACTCTCTTCCCCACTGCTTGCGGGTATAGCCCTCTACCAGCTTCTCATACACATCCTGTCCCACCAGCGCCAGCGCCTGCTCTTCCAGGTTCTTCGGGTGTGTGATGTGCATGCGGCTGATCTGCTCCTGAATCTTCGCCTTCGCCTCTGCCGGAGTCCGAACTCCCCAGAGCTGGTGGAATGTATTCATATTAAACGGAAGATTATACAGTTCATCCTTATACACAGCAATAGGTGAATTTACAAAGTGGTTAAATTCTGTAAACTGGTTCACATAGTCCCAGATTTCCTTCTTAGAGGTATGGAAAATATGTGCGCCATACTTGTGGACCTGGATGCCTTCTACTTCCTCTGTGTAAATATTACCGCCGATATGATCACGCTTGTCGATCACCAGGCAGGTCTTGCCCTTCTTAGTAGCTTCGTGAGCGAATACAGCTCCAAAAAGTCCGGCTCCTACAATTAAATAATCATATTTTTTCATCTTGTGTTGCCCCTTTCTGTTATGGGAATGCAGATTTATTACGTCCGTTTTCTGCCAGACACTGATATACAATGTCTTTCATTCCCGGATAAAGATGTTATTATTATAACAAATTTTCAGAAAAAAAGGTAGCCCTTTCCATATAAGGACTACCTTTTTTATAAAACTTTCTTAATGGTCGCATCGCAACCTATAACACGCATCACAATGCACAACGATCATACAACCGCATTATTTCGCAGCAACTCTGTCAAACTCATCTGTGATTTCTTTGGATGGAGCCTTCGTCACAAGGCTGACGATCACGATCATCACCAGACTGAGCAGGAAACCAACTGCCAGGGAATAAAGTCCGGTATAGGTTCCCAGTGTCTGTCCTCCAACTAATGGAATATAGTCCCAGATAATAACGGTAAGTCCGCCAGTCACCATACCTGCAATGGCACCTGGAAGATTGGTTCTTCTCCAGAACAGGGACATTACCACGATCGGTCCAAATGCAGAACCAAGTCCTGCCCATGCATTGGAAACCAGTCCCATAATACTGCTGTCCGGATTCCATGCAATGACAAATGCAATCACTGCGATCACAATAACCGTGATGCGGCTTACTTTCAGAATTTCCTCTGTATCAGCATCCTTCTTGACAAAGCTGTGATACAAGTCCTCTGATACTGCAGAAGCCGTTACCAGAAGCTGGGAATCCGCTGTGGACATGATCGCTGCAAGGATTCCGCAGAGGAACAGTCCACCGATAAAGGGAAGCGCAAGCTCTGAGGTAAACACCTTGCGGATCATCTCAATAAATACGCTCTCAGAAGAAGCAGCTCCGTTCTCCCCAAGAATAACAGGAAGCAGATAAGCTCTTCCGATCACAGCGATTGCAAATGCAGCTGTCAGGGAAAGAAGATCCCATACAATGGCAATCGCCCAGGATTTTTTCAGTTCCTTCTCGTTCTTAACTGCCATAAATCTTACCAGTACGTGAGGCATTCCACAGTATCCAAAGCCCCATGCCAGCTGGGAAAAGATCTCTATAAAGGTATATGGTCTGTCTCCATTCATAAATGGGTTCAGATAAGCACCTGCACCGCCGGTCACGCCGCTCTGGGAGATCAGGTCTGTAAGATTGCCTGGAAGCAGGAAATATGCCACCAGCGGAACTACAAGCAGTCCGATAAGCATCAGGGTTCCCTGTACAAAGTCTGTTACACAGACCGCCATAAAGCCGCCCATGAAAGTATAGCAAAGAATAACCGCTGCTCCAATGGCAAGTGCTATGTGATAATCAAGTCCAAATACGGTATTGAACAGCTTACCGCCTGCTGCCAGCGCAGAAGCTGTATACACCAGGAAAAAGATTACGATTACCACTGATGAGATCAGAAGTAGGATCTTTTTCTTATCACGGTAACGGTTCTCGAAAAATGCCGGGATGGTCATGGAATTGTTTGCTGCGATGGTGTATTTACGAAGTCTTCCGGAAATACAAACCCAGTTGAGAACAGTTCCGATAAAAAGTCCTACCGCGATCCAGATCTGTCCGGATCCAAAGGAATAAATAGCTCCGGGAAGACCCATCAGAAGCCATCCGCTCATATCAGAAGCCTGTGCTGAAAGGGCTGCCACCCATCCGTTCAGTCCTCGTCCTCCAAGGAAATAATCCTCTGAGCTGGAGGTCTTTTTCATGTAAACCGCGCCGATGACGATCATCATGGCAAGGTAAAACACAAAAGCAATCAGAATTATCACTGTTGTACCACTCAATTTTTTCTCCTCCTCTGTTATAAAATCTGCCGTCCCCAAATCATCCGGACAGCAAAATAACATATTTCATACTTTACCACAGAAGAGTATGAAAGTGCAAGTGATATTATATATTTTTTTGAAAGTATGCGTTTTATAAACACAGAATATGAAACTACTTCTCTTTCCCTTTCAGATAAACATGCTTAATATACCACAAAGCCTTTTCTTCCCCTTTGTCATTGAGGATCCGAAGCAGCCCCTCTAACTCTTTTTTGGTCTGGGGATGTACAAACCACAGCTTCGGCTTGCTTTTCAGAAAATATTCCAGCGGCTTGTGATTGTCATATGCGTCCCCAAGATACGTCCTGGAGGCACTGATCCGGTCCATCACCATCTCTGCCACATATCTGCGAGGCATTTTCGCCCCCATGATCACATGCTCCGGATCATTTATGGAATAATCCACCCAATGCTCATAATGATGCTTATTGCGCCCTTTATGATGAAGCCAGGCGGTAGACACGCCAGTAGCCTCACGTTCTGCGTTATTTGGACTTCTGTTTCCCTGATAATATTTGCAGCCCACCAGAAATTCCGATGGAGTATATTTGGAAAGGTCATGGAGAAGCCCTTGCTTGTAAAGTCCGATTCGGAAGCAATAGTGCATGACCATCAGCTTATGCTTTGTGATTGTTTTAAAGTGAAGCCATGGATGCATTGTCACCGGACCTCCTTTCCTTATTCTCAGCTTCTGTCACAGTATTGTCTGAAGCTGCAGTTTTCTTCGCTTTTGCGACTGGCAGTTTTTCATTCTTTTTTCCTTTGCCAGTATGCTTTCTTTCAGGCTCCGGTTTCTTCACACCCTGAAGTACAACCACTGTACGCGGTCCCACCTCCACGGCTCTTTCATAGACCTGGCCATTTTCCCCATAAAATCCATCACAGGTCAGATCTCCGGTATCCATCACTTTCTTCCACTCCATCCCCTCTGGCAGATTAGGAAGCGCGATATTCCTGGTTTCCCAGTGAAAATTATAGCCTGTATAAAGGAAATCATCCTCACTTCCGTCCGGCAGCTTTGCATATGCCCCGCACAGCATCATGCCGATCATGCGGCTGGTATTTTCCATGTTGCAGAACCATGCACGTTCCCCATGAAAAGACATATCCGGGAATCCCTTGCCAAGGTAATCTGCCTCTTTCATGCTCTCACTCATATGAAGGACAGGATGAGCCTTCCGAAGTGCAACTGCCTTTTTTACAAAGGCGAGCATACTGGCATTTCGCCGCAGTCCCCGCCAGTCAATCCAGCCAATGGGATTATCCTGACAGTAAGCATTGTTATTTCCCTCCTGGGAATTGCCGATCTCATCACCGCCATAGATCATGGGCACTCCCTGGGAAAACAGCAGCATGGCAAAAGCAGCACGCATCTGGCGCTCCCTCATCTGACGGATCCACTGCTTCCTGCTTGGTCCTTCAATACCGCAATTCCAGGAATAATTATAGCTGCAGCCGTCGTTATTGCCTTCCCCATTTGCCTCATTGTGCTTATAATTGTAGGAAACAAGGTCATTTAAAGTAAAACCGTCCTGGCAGGTGATATAATTGATCACTCCATGGTCATCCGGGTTATGACGGATGCGGTACTGCACAGCCGGAACCATATCCTCATCGCTTTTCAGGAATCTGCGCATATCCTGCAAAAAGCCCAGATTATATTCCGCAAAGCAACGCTTTCCTGATCTGCGGTTCTTATAAAGAGCAGCCGTATCCATTCCTTCTGCCATGATCTTCGTCCCTGCAAGCAGGCCGTCCTTCATGATCAGGTCAAGAGGTGCCCCTTCTCCCAGAATATGAAAGCCGTCCACATGATAATTCTGTTTCCAGAACTGCACTGCACGAAGTGCCATTAAAGGATTAACTTCTGCTGGAAAATACATTTCCATGATACAGCCAATCCCCGCTTTGTGAAAAGCCCTGATCATGTCACAAAATTCCCTGTGGGGATCCCGGGTAGCGCAATAAGCACTCTTTGGCGCAAAATAAAGACCATTTCCATATCCCCAGTAATTTACCTCGTCTTTTTTCCCCTTCTGGGAAACCAGACCGTCTGGCTCCTTTGGCGGAACCACCTCCATAAATTCATAGGCCGGCATAAGCTCTACCGTATTAATGCCAAGCTCCTGCCAGTATGGGATCATCTGTACCAGACCGGAAAAAGTTCCCCGGAGACCTGTCGGCAGCTTAGCCTGCCTGGTGTATCCCCGAACATGTACTTTATAAAGGATCATATCTCCAAAGTCTGTTTCCGGTGCTTTCTCATCCCCCCAGTCATAACCATTTCCTGACCAGAAGCCGCAGCGCACCTTATGGGGATCTTCCTCCCACGCTGCCCCAAAGTGCTCTCTTCCACTGATTCTGCTGGCACAGGGATCCAGATAGATTTCCCCGTTTATCTTAAAATTGTATTCCAGATTGGTTACATTTAATTTTTTCATAAAGACAGAAAAAATCCGTCCTGTACGATATTTTTCATCCAGAAGAAGCTCATAAAAGGGCTCTCTTCCCCTCTTTCTGTAAAGGAGCAGGTAAACCTCGGAATCCTCTTCCGCTTCCACTGCAAAATTATATCCATCTGCCATCTGGGTTACCCCAAGTAAAAGAGGATAACCATATGTCACAACCACGCTCTTATTTCCCGGTATTGGCACTTTATAAGCCCTCCTGTCTTTGTCTGCTGTCTCGTCTGTAGCCATTTTTGTACACAGAGCACGTTTCCCAAAGGGAATCTGCACAATGCAATCTTTCTCATGAAATAAAATCATCCGATGATATCTGTTTATCCCCAGATCCTGCCATACAGGACTCCCTATGGTCTAAAATTTCAGATCCAGCTCTACCGGACAATGGTCGGACCCCATTATCTCGCTGTGGATCTTCGCATCCTCCAGATTCTCTTTCAAGGACGGAGAGGTGATAAAATAGTCAATTCTCCATCCGGCATTCTTCTCTCTTGCCTTAAATCGGTAAGACCACCAGGAGTAGGCGCCCTCAAGCTCCGGATAAAAGTAACGAAATGTATCAATAAATCCAGCTTCCAGAGTTCTGGTAAAGCAGGCTCTCTCTTCATCTGTGAAGCCTGCGTTCATTCGGTTGGTCTTAGGGTTCTTCAGGTCAATTTCCTGATGTGCCACATTCATGTCTCCACAGCAGATCACAGGCTTTTTCTCCTGAAGCTTCAGAAGATAAGCCAGGAAATCTCTCTCCCATTCCATGCGGTATTCCAGTCTTCGAAGCTCGGACTGGGAGTTGGGCGTATATACGGTAACCAGATAAAAATCGTCCATCTCTGCAGTGATCACACGGCCTTCTTTATCGTGTTCCTCTATTCCAAGTCCGTAAGTCACGGACAACGGCTCTTTTTTCGTAAAAACAGCTGTTCCGGAATATCCCTTGCGGTTCGCGTAATTCCAATATTGATAATAACCTGGAAGCTCCAGCTTCACCTGGTTCTCCTGACATTTGGTCTCCTGAAGGCAGAAAATGTCTGCGTCCAGCTTCGCAAAGCTTTCTTCAAAGCCCTTGGTAATACAGGCACGGATTCCATTTACGTTCCATGATACAAGCTTCATGTTGTTCTCCAATCTGTAAAAATTTATATAATGCACAAAAATCCTTCTGTACATGATTTTGCCCATTTTTTCAAAGTTTCCAGTGAACTTCATTCACCCAAAACCTCTCATAGGATATTGCCTGTGAATATTCAATATATTCTAACACTTTCTTCATTATAACACAGATTTCCCTATTCACAAAACCCTATTTTTCTGGTACAATCTAAATATTGTCCGGGCATACCGTTACCAGTGAAAATGAAGCTAAAGAAGTCCCGGTGTTACCTTGTTTTACAGCATGAACATGCTTTTTCACAGGTAACATATAAATACAAATTTTTTATAAAGTGAGGTATTTTTAATGAGTGATTCAGATATGACAAACTCCTGCAGCAGCTGTGGAAGCAGCTCATCCTGCGGCGGTTCCGACTGCTCCACATGCGGTGGATGCAGCACTGACGCAAACCAGCACAGCACCATTACTCTTACCATGGAGGATGATACTGAGGTAGAATGCGCCATCCTTACCATTTTCCCGGTAGATGCAAAGGAATATATTGCGCTTCTTCCTCTTGACGAAGAGGGCCAGAATCATGACGGTGAAGTTTATCTGTATTCCTTCACCCGCACTGCAGAGGGTGCTCCCATGCTTTCCAACATTGAGAGCGACGAAGAGTACAATAAGGCTGCTATCGCATTTGACACTGTTTTACAGAATGCACGAGAAGCAGAAGCTGCCGGAACACCTTTAGAGTAATCTCTCCGGTGGTCTTTAAAGAAATTTCCTGCGGGAGCATCAGAGTAATCTTCCCGGTGGTCTTTAAAGAGATTTCCTGCGGGAGCCTGTTTGAAAAAGGCTTTCTGCAAAATTTGAAAAAAACTTAAGCACAATAAAAGCAGGTATCTGTGATTGATAAATTCATCACATTTACCTGCTTTTGTATTTCCCATAGAACTGCGAGGGCGCCGCAGCGGGTTACTTCGTCGTACTTCCAAACCCGCCATTTCTCACATCTGTCACATCATCATCTACGGTAATCCCGTACTCAACGAAGATTCCCTGCATAAAGCCTGTATCTGCCTTCAATTCTACCACTTTATTCTCATTGGTATCATTTGTCAGCTTGGCAAAAATATGGCCTTCATTGTCAGAATAAAAATAATCGCTGTCAATAATCCCCACCGTATTATTCAGCTGCAGACGGAATTTGAATCCCAGGCCGCTTCTTGGATAGCATTTCAGCACCCATTCCTGATCCATCTCCACACAGATCCCGGTCGGAATCTTGATGGTCTCGCCTGGCTTGATGGTAAAATCAGCCGGGGAAAAGAAATCATAGCCTGCGCTTCCGGCAGTAGCCCGTCTTGGAAGACGGATTCCCTCATAAATCTTCTCTGCCTCGTCAGCAGACACGCCTTCAAAAGCATCCATCCAGTCTGCCACAAAGCGCTCTTTACTTACTTTATGAAATTTTGCAATTCTCTTCATGTTTCCTCCTGTTTATCCCGTGCAGACGCATTTTCCAAAGCTCCGGCTCTGCAGCGGATATAAAGAATGCCGGGCACATCTGTCCGGCATCCCCCAAGCTGTCACTGTGCTTTTCCTACACAGTGGCCTTGCATTTTATTCTTATTTTGCCTCTGCCGGAACATCCTTGATGCTGAAGCTCATTCTTCCCATCTTGTCTTTTCCAAGGCATACAACAGTCACTTTATCTCCAAGTGTAAGAACATCCTCTACGCGGTTGATTCTCTCCTTGCAGATCTTGGAAATGTGAACCATTCCCTCTTTGCCAGGTGCGAACTCAACAAATGCACCAAACTCCTTGATGCTTACAACCTGTCCGGTGAGGATCTGTCCCTGCTCGAAGTCAGAAGCAATGATTTCAACCATACGCTTTGCTTCCTGCATGTTCTTATCATCTACGCCGCAGATAGATACAGCACCCTCATCTGTGATATCGATCTTAACGCCTGTGCGCTCGATGATGGTGTTGATGGTCTTACCTCTCTGTCCAACAACATCACCGATCTTCTGAGGATCGATCTGGATCTGGATGATCTTCGGAGCATATTTTCCAACAGTTGTACGAGGTGCAGGGATACATTTCTCAATAACTTCGTTAAGGATGTACTCTCTTGCTTCCTTAGTACGTCTGATTGCTTCTTCTACGATCTGTCTTGTAAGACCGTGGATCTTAATATCCATCTGAATCGCTGTGATACCGTCATGAGTTCCGGCTACCTTGAAGTCCATGTCGCCAAAGAAGTCCTCAAGACCCTGGATATCAGTAAGAACGATATAATCATCATCTGTATCACCTGTTACAAGACCACAGGAAATACCTGCAACCGGCTTCTTAATCGGTACACCGGCAGCCTCAAGAGACATGGTGGATGCACAGATACTTGCCTGGGAGGTAGATCCGTTTGACTCAAAGGTCTCGGATACAGTACGGATTGCATATGGGAATTCTTCTACGCTTGGAAGAACCGGTACAAGTGCTCTCTCAGCAAGTGCTCCATGACCGATCTCACGGCGTCCCGGTCCTCTGGATGGCTTTGTCTCACCTACAGAATAGGACGGGAAATTGTAGTGATGCATATATCTCTTGCTTGTCTCAAACTCGTCAAGTCCGTCAATTCTCTGTGCCTCTGCAAGAGGTGCCAGAGTAGTGATCGTACAAATCTGAGTCTGTCCACGGGTGAACATAGCAGAGCCATGTACTCTCGGGATGATGTCAACCTCTGCTGCCAGAGGACGGATCTGTGTGATTGCACGGCCGTCCGGACGTTTGTGATCTTTCAGGATCATCTTACGAACGGTCTTCTTCTGATACTGGTAAACAGCCTCACCAAGAACAGCAAGCCACTCCTCTTTCTCTGCGAAAGCTTCTTTCAGCTTGTCTGTGATCTCTGCAATATTGTTCTCTCTTGTCTGCTTGTCATCAGAGAATACGGCAACTTCCATTTCTTCCGGAGGAACGATCTCCTTGATGGCGTCAAACAGCTCCTGCGGAACTGCACAGGACTCATAGCTGTGTTTCTCTTTACCGCACTCAGCGATGATCTGATCGAAGAATCTGATGATCTCCTGGTTTACCTCATGTGCTTTATAAATAGCCTCGATCATCTGATCCTCCGGAACCTCGTTGGCACCGGCCTCGATCATGATAACTTTGTCTCTTGTGGAAGCTACTGTCAGCTGAAGATCAGAAATATCCTTCTGAGCCAGTGTAGGGTTCACAACATACTCTCCATTGATCAGGCCGATCTGTGTCGTTGCACATGGGCCATCAAATGGAATATCAGAAATACAGGTAGCAAGGGAAGAACCAAGCATAGCCGGGATCTCCGGGTTGCACTCCGGATCTACAGACATAACCATGTCTACCAGTGTTACGTCGTTTCTGTAATCCTTCGGGAACAAAGGACGCATAGGTCTGTCGATAACACGGGAGGTAAGGATTGCGTGCTCGCTTGCCTTTCCTTCTCTCTTATTGAAACCGCCCGGAATCTTTCCTACGGCGTACATTTTCTCTTCATATTCAACGCTTAATGGGAAAAAGTCGATTCCCTCTCTTGGCTCCTTGGATGCAGTTGCTGTAGCAAGTACAGTGGTATCACCATAATGCATAAGTGCTGCGCCATTGGCCTGTTTCGCAACACGTCCGATATCTACGGTAAGTGTTCTTCCAGCTAATTCCATGGAATAACTTTTGTACATGTCTTCTCTCCTTTTTCATATAAAATATTGATCTGAAGCCACCTTACACTTCTGCAGAAGCTGTAAAAACCAGTTCTGACCGACGTATATTGCAGCTCTCTTTGCCTCTGTCACAACAGAAGTCCGAAACGACTGAAAAATACATTTGATATTGCTGGGAACAGTTCTCTTCAAATGTTCTCTTCAAATGTCCTTTTCAGAAGTCTCGGAAATCTTTATCTGTCAGGTTGCCCTTACAGACAATAGTGCCTCTATTGTGACACTTATCACTATCCACAAAAGCTCCGGTAGAAAGCTTGTCAGTGAACAATCATAACTTTCCTCACATCTTAAAATAGGGCGGATG
>OLQN01000071.1_pt1 | contig 80747 bp, 69 predicted proteins | sample 1673181 | NCBI WGS metagenome assembly OLQN01 (sample SAMEA3136763, study PRJEB25190) | human gut metagenome | biome: human gut; feature: human-associated habitat; material: faeces | place: Austria | collected 2013
TCTATTCTTCTTACGATTCCTGTGGCTTTCATTTATCTGTTCCTCCTGTACTTTATGATGCAATTGTGGGAAACAATTGACCTTTTTTTTCAAACACACTATAGAGCTTGTTTTGTGGGTTTCCATATTTTGCAGTGTATGGATAGTATGTGAAAATATGGGGGAATTATGCGCGCGAGATGAGGCAAATTTTTTGATCGTGGCAATAAGAATTTATCATATTCAACCTTTTTGAAATGAAGTTAGGTGAAAAAGTTGGTTTACATAATAAGTGCCTTTTGTTATGTGTCACTAGTGAGCGGTAACAACGGGTTACTTTGGGCGCAAATTCATGTAAATTAGTATGGTTTACATATGGAAATTATGATAAAATATATCCATGAAGAAAAAAAAGCTTGTTTTTTTAGCGTTTGCGACCATTGCGATTGCATTATTGCTTGAAGCCGGAATTTTAAAGTATGTCAATGACAGTAATACATACAGGATGTCAAAAGTACTGCTGGATCGTGTTATCACCGTGCTCAATAAAAATGATGATAGTGAAAATGAACTCATCAAATCGCTAAAGGACGATTATATAGTAAGAGCAAAGGCTGTATCCTATATTATAGATGCAAAACCACAGGTGGAATATGATGTAGAAGAATTGCAGAAAATAGCAGATTTGATATTAGTAGACGAAATTCATCTGTTTGATAAAAACGGATATATCTACAGTGGTACTTTGCCCAAATACTATGGCTTCAGTTTTGACTCCGGAGAACAGATGGAATATTTTAAGCCTATGCTTACAGATAAAAAGCTTACCATGTGTCAGGATGTTACTCCGAATACCGCTGAAGGAAAGAACCTGATGTATGCCATTACATGGAACGAAGCCGGTACCAGAATGATCCAGATCGGCATCGAACCAAAGCGTCTGCTTAAAGAACTAAAGCAAAATGAAATCTCCGCTGTAGTAAGTGATATGCCTGTTTATAAGGGAATCGAAATTTTCGTGGCAGACTCCCAGACCAAAATTGTAAAAGGTGCTACGGATTCCAGACAGATAGGCGTGAAACTGGAAGGGCTTGTTGTATCATCTGATAAAAAAAGCGGCGAGACAGATGTCCGACTCATAAGGATAGGTGGAAAACGCTGCAAATGTTTACTCAGTCAGTATGATGACTATATTGTAGCTGTAACTATAGACAGTTCCTTTTATCGGCAAGGGAATATTTTTGCGGTTCTCATAGTTGGCGTGTATCTTGTATTGGCTTCCTGCTGTATGTTCTACATGCTTTCAAGAGTTATGAAAGAAAAATATGAAAAAGAAAAACTGCTGTACATATCAAACACAGATGAACTTACAAGATGCTTTAACCGACATGCATACGAAGAAAGGATAAACAACCTTGATCTCCGCGAGGAATGGATATATATTTCCATGGATCTTAATAACCTGAAACATATAAATGATTCTCTTGGACATGCTGCAGGCGATGAACTTATATGTGCAGCGGCCGACTGTATGAGGGAAAGTTTTGGAAATTATGGAAATGTCTACAGAATCGGAGGAGATGAGTTTGTTGTGATCATCACCGGAAATACAAAGGAATTTCAAAGCATAATAGAAAGCTTTGACCGGAGTGTTGCACAATGGCATGGGAAACTGGTGGATTCTATGACAATCTCATGGGGATATGTTTTCAGTTCTGAGAAAGAATGGGATAACATCTATGATATCGCCAAAGAAGCAGATGCAAGAATGTATAAGAACAAGGAACGCTATTACCAGGAAAGAAACATAGTCAGACGAAGGTAACAGATTGCGTTTTCCTTATATTTTCAAATATTCTAAATACAACAGAGTTGATTGAAATTCTTTTGGAATAACAAGAACCAGGATGAGACTTGTGCTCAGCCTGGTTCTTAAATTTTTTTCGCTTTTTATTCCTGACCGCCCCAGAAATCCACGGGCTCGTAGTCCTGTAATTTCGCAAGGAACCCCTTCTGCTGAAGTTCTTCCTGAATGGCATCCAGGATTTCTTCGCTTTCGGCGTCGATGGTGTGGTAGTGGTAGCCGGAGGTTACATTTTTCAGAAGGCTGGATTTGCCGGTGCTGATTTCCTCCATGTAGGCGCGGATGTCGCGGCGGGATTTGATTCCCATGTCAGCTTTCAGCACGCCGTAGACCTTGTGGTAGACGAATACGTCGCGAATCTGGCCGCCGGCGTCTACGATGGTGCTTAATTCCTCTTCAACCTGATCATCTGTGTGATAAACCTTAAAAACTCTGGAATATTTCCTGTCCTCCTGGAGCAGATAGCCTTTGTTGGTGGAAAAAATGGTGGCTCCGTTGGCACGCAGGAGAGAAATATCCTGGACAATAATCTGGCGGCTTACATTTAATTCCTTAGCTAAGGTACCGCCGGAAACGGGATTATTGCTGGAAGATAGGATATTCAGAAGTTGTTTTCGTCTTTCTTCACCTTTCATTTTTTATCTCCTGTCTGCTGGTTTGTGATGAAAGTTATCTGTTACCGTGTAGAGCCTTTGTCAAACATGTTTTGGGACGTGTTGATGGCGGGAAACAGATGACTTCCATTCTGATAATTGCTGTCGGTGGGGGAGTTCAGCCGAATAGGGCTTACTCCACCGGATGAAGATTCTTCATAGATAAATCCATAATAGGAGCGGAATGTGTAAGTGCTCCGCTTGATACATAATTTACACCCAAACCAGTGAGTCTGGCAATATTTTCTTTTGTTACATTTCCGGAAACTTCAATTTCGGCACGTCCGGCAATGTAGTCGATGGATTCTTTCAGCTGTTCAGTGGTCATATTATCCAGCATGATAATGTCCGCACCAGCTTCTACTGCCTCTTTTACCATATCCAGGTTTTCGACCTCTATTTCAATTTTGCGGACAAAAGGAGCGTAGGCTTTTGCCATGGAGATGGCCTGTTTTACGCCGCCTGCGGCACCGATGTGATTGTCCTTGAGAAGAACGCCGTCGGAAAGATTATAGCGGTGGTTATTGCCGCCGCCTACGCGAACGGAATATTTCTCGAAAATACGGTTATTCGGAGTGGTTTTTCTGGTGTCCAGAAGCTTGATCCCGGTTCCCTCAAGAAGAGCTGCAACCTGGCTTGTGTAGGTGGCGATTCCGCTCATTCTCTGGAGATAGTTAAGAGCGGTTCTTTCTCCGCAAAGGAGCACACGGATATCTCCGTAAATTTTTCCCACAAGCTGTTTATTTTCTACGTGGTCTCCGTCTTTTACATAGAATTCAGCTCTGGTGGATGGATCCAGAAGTGTGAAAACACGCTCAAAAACCTGGAGCCCGCAGATGATTCCATCTTCTTTGCAGATAAGATCTACAACGCCTGGAGTGGGATTGGGCATAACGCTGTTGGTAGATACGTCTTCGCTTGTGATATCTTCTTTTAATGCGCTTAAAATGAACGGATCAACATTTAATCCGAGAGTTACCTGATCATACATATAAAAATTCCTTTCTGCCTTCTGGATTCTGGCCAAGGGTGATGGCCTGTGTGGCAAGGTGATGATAAGTTTCGGCCAGGGTCTGAATGTCCTGGTATGGGGTGAAGTCTACGTGGGAAGCAAGGTAATCAGCAATTTCGCTAGCATTCTGGGGTGAAGCATTCTTAAGATCATGCTCTGCCATATCCTGCGCCGCACGTCTTGCGAAAACAAGGCTTTCCAGCAGGGAGTTGCTTGCCAGGCGGTTTTTGCCATGGACACCGTTGCAGGCAGCTTCTCCTACTACATAGAGATTTTCCATGGAAGAACGGCTTTGATAATCCACTTTTACGCCGCCCATGAAATAATGCTGTGCCGGAACAACCGGGATACATTCCTTGAAAACATCATAGCCCATTTCCCTGCAGTGTTCAACAATGTTTGGAAAATGGTGGCGAAGAGTTTCTGCCGGGATGGTGCGCAGGTCTTCCCAGACAAAGTCGGTGCCGTCTTTTGCCATCTGTTCGTGAATTTTCTTGGAAAGAAGATCACGGGGCAGCAGCTCGTTTACGAAACGGTTCATGTTTTTGTCGTAAAGTCTGGCACCTTCGCCACGGACAGATTCGGAAATCAGAAAGCTGCGGTCTTCCGGATGTTTGGTGTAGAAGGTGGTAGGGTGGATCTGCACGTAATCCGGGTTCTGCAGTTCAATATTATGCTTACCTGCAATAGCAAGTGCGTCGCCGGTAAGGTGGCGGAAGTTGGTGGAATGTCTGTAAAGTCCACCTACACCTCCGCTGGCCAGAACGGTATAGGCTGCAGTAACGGTGTCAAGGGAACCATCTGGACGGCGGATCACAGCGCCGTAGCAGTGGTTGTCTTTTTCCAGAATATCAACCAGGGTTGTGTATTCCAGAAGTTCTACATTGGAAAGCTTCTGGACTTCGCGGAGCAGGGTGCTGGTGATCTCTTTTCCGGTTACATCCTCGTGGAAAATAATACGGTTGGTGGAATGGGCTCCTTCTTTGGTGTAGGCAAGGCTGCCGTCTTCATTTCGCTCGAACTGGGCACCGTAAGAAACAAGATCCCTGACAACCTCCGGGGAGGTTTTAATCATGATCTCTACGGATTTTTTGTCATTTTCGTAGTGTCCGGCTTTCATGGTGTCTTCAAAAAAGCTGTCATAGTCGGACTGTTCTTTCAGCATGCACATGCCGCCCTGAGCGAGAAAGGAATCGTTACTGGTAAGGTCGGACTTGGTGATGACGATGATTTTTTTGTCGCGGGGAAGCTGGAGGGCACAGTAAAGACCGGAGCAGCCGCTTCCTGCGATGAGGATATCTGTTTTCATAATTGATGGTCCTTTTTTCGTGGATAAATTTGGTGTACAGAGAAATTTTGCAAAAGTAATCTGAAGCGCAGGCTTATGAAATTTCTCTGTGAATGATTACAATGGTGCGTGCGGATTCAAATTTTCCGAACGACATGCCCTGTAGTATATCACTAAACTTTACAATTGACAAGATAGCTGTAAACTTTTTTGTTGACAGTGAGGACGGCAGGTAATATAATCCTAAGAAAATGTCCGAAAAGAGTGGAGCTATTAGCAGCCAATGAGGGTAAGAAGATATTTAAGAACACATTCGGGCATACATGGAAAATTAAAGTTCCGGAATAAATGAAAACACAGGAGTGAAAAACGATTATGATGACAACAAGACAGCTGCAGGATGAAATTCTGCGTTTAAAGAAGGAAAAAGATATCTGCATTTTGGCGCATGCATACCAGAGCCATGAGATTCTGGAGGTAGCAGATTACACAGGTGACTCTTATGGACTGAGCCAGCAGGCGGCTAAGGCTCCGCAGAAGAACGTGCTGATGTGTGGTGTAAGATTTATGGCAGAAACTGTGAAGATCCTTTCCCCGGAGAAAAAGGTTTACCTTTCCAACAGCGGCGCAGGATGTCCAATGGCAGAGCAACTGGATGTGGAGATGCTTTCCGCACTGAAGGAGTCTAATCCGGACCACACGGTTGTGGCTTACATTAATACCACTTCCGAACTGAAAACGATTTGTGATGTGTGTGTAACTTCTTCTTCTGCGTTGAAGATTGTGAACAATATCGACAATGACAAGATTCTGTTTATCCCGGACTGCAACCTTGGCGCATGGGTGGAGAAGCAGGTTCCGCAAAAAACGTTCAAGTTCGTTCACGGGGGATGTCCAACCCATCTTAGAATGTCTGTAAGAGATGTGAAAAAAGCCAGAGGCGCTCACCAGGAAGCGAAGTTACTGGTTCATCCGGAGTGTCTGCCAGAGGTTTCTGCAATGGCAGATTATATCGGAAGTACAACTGGAATTATGAAATATGCCAAGGAAAGCGATGCCAAAGAATTTATTATCGGAACAGAGAACAGCATTGTTCAGCATCTTCAGTACGAGTGCCCGGACAAGAAATTTTATCCGCTGTCAAAGGACTGCGTATGCCACAATATGAAACTGACAACCTTGATGGATGTCTATAATTGCGTCTGCGGTCAGGGCGGAGAAGAGATCAAGCTGGATGAGAATGTGAGAGTGAAGGCGAAGGCTTGTATTGATACTATGTTGACGCTGGGAGAATAAAGAGATTAATATGCTTTAGTACATCATAAACTAAGTAACTGCCACATTGACTTGTCTGATTTTTCATATGCTGCGTCAATGTAGCGGAAACTTAATTTATGATGTACTACAATATTATGGCTAAATCAATTCCTAATATTTTTACAAAAATAAGTCTGCAAACATATCTACAAGGTCAGCATAATATCCACCACATACACCCCATTTTCCCAGTAATTCTGGAAATAGCCCTGATATTTGGTGACGATGGAGCGGATTACACGCATTCCAATGCCGTGATTGTCGGAATCTTTTTTTGAGGTGAGCAGAAGGGGATTGCTCTTTAACACGTCGACGGAGGAACGGTTTTTTATGGAAATATAGAGATACTGGGAATCCGTGTGGATCTGCAGCTGAATATCTCCGTCTTTTTCCTTGCGGCAGGCGTCAATGGCGTTGTCCATAAGATTCATGAGAAGGCTGCACAGGTCATTTTCCTCAATGGAAATTTCAGGAGGCAGTTGTACGTCGGCCATAAATTTAATATTAGAATCCTTCGCTTCGTTTGCCTTCTGAGTCAAAAGATAGTCTACAAATTTGTTGCCAGTGTTAAATTCTTCAAGACGGTCATATCTCTGGGAAAGATTATGCTCTACAAAATTTTCTAATTCATCATATTTTTTCAGCTGTAGCTCTGCCTGTAGGTAGAAAAATAAATTTTTCATTTCATGTTTATCACGGCGCAGTTGTTCTACCAGTGCGGTGGAACGCTCCAGGTGCTCCAGTTGAAGCGTTTGGCGCTGATTGATCATGGAAACCTCCATAAAATGGTCGAAGGTGCATGTCATCAGATAGGAAAGATAATATACAATGACGATAAGAAAGCACATGACAAATTTCTGGGCAAGACCGTAAAAGGATTCTACGCGGTAGCTCCCAAAAAGAGAAAAATAGGATAAAACCTGAAGACGGTCAGCTATATAAATAAGAACTGGAGCCAGAAACATAAAAATCCAATAGGAATTTGGCTGGTCAGATACACTTTTTAAGGGATGATTTTTATAAAAAAGGCATATTCCAACAATAGAAATGTAATATAATGGTGATGAAAATAAAGTGCAGATGGTCCAGCTTACATATTGGGAAAGCGTTAGTGAAAACAGCATGCCAATAAAGCCTTTTATGCCAATGACAGTAAAAAGGCAGGAAACAAAAGAGGTCATAACATTTTTCAGATTGTAATTCACAAACAATATGGCGTACACCAGTCCGCATCCGATCAGCATGATCAGGTAAAGATTAAATTCATCAAAAAAAACATCAAATACCTGGAAGGGAATAGCGAAAATAATCGTAAACAAGATAAGAGATGTCCATTTATTCAGGTACTTGTTTTTCTTAAAACCATAAGCAGCATCTAATGTTATGAGAAGGGAAAAAAGGGTTATTATATTTTCCGGCCATTGGATGATATAGCTTAATGTTTTCATAGTCAGCTCCTTAAAAAAATGCTCTAGTGCTTCATTTTCAGGGAAATAAACTGGGCACGTGTTTCGGCTACACGGTTTCTGCTAAGGGGAAGAATAATACCGCTCTCCAGTACGATCTGATTCTTTTCAATTCGGGAAATGTAACGGTAATTAACCAGATAACTCCGATGTGGTTTTATAAATCCCTGGTTAGCTAATTTAGATTCAAAAAGGGAAAGAGTCTGCCGCAAAGCGGTAACGCCTTTAGTCGTAACAACTTTACAGTACTTTCCGTTAACCTCGATATACTGGATTTCATTACAGTGAAAGGAATAGACAGCAGTGCTTTTTTCCTCTTCTATTGTAACAGCAGGATCCTCGTTTCGTTGCAATTCATTGATCAGATTACTGGTAAGTGGGGTGAGCTCCTCCAGAAAATGATTTTTGCGGATAAATCGAAAAGGTCTTACTTCAAAAGATTGAAATACCAGTTCCGATTTGTTGCTGATAAATACGATCAGAGTTTGCAGACCAAGCTCCCGTATTTTTGAGCTTAATTTTATACCATTTAATCCAGGCATTTCAATATCCAGGAAAAGGATATCGTAGGTATTTCCCTTTAGAATAGACTGAAGCAGCGAATTACCATCTGAAAATTCAGCACAATCAGTTCGGTAATTATGTTTCCGAAATGCTTCTATGATATGAAGCGTCAGGTAACTTCGTATTGCTGGTTCGTCCTCTGCAATTGCAAAATGAACGGATTTGTTAATTACAGAATCCATAGAACCTCCCCATATTTATAAAGCGCATTTGAATAAGTTTCAAATCTTATACTCAGTATAGCACAATTCGTTTACGAACGTCATTGTAATATCTACATTTCAAGCCCTATTTTTACATTTTGTGCCCCATTCGAAACATCTGGACCCCCTATTTGACAACTGGTGCCACACTACTTCCTTTTTGAAAAAAAATCTGTTATCTTCTCTTATACCAAAAAGCATTTGGAAATGCAAAGAAAGAGAGGAATGAACTATGAAAGAGAAGCTGAGAACAATATTTCTTAGCAGCAGTTTGTCCTTGTTGTGCTTTACATCAAAAGTAAGTGCGGCTGGCTTAGAAGTACAGACAAGTGACGTAATAACAGTAGTAAAAAACTGTATTCCGTATGTGATCGGGATGCTTGCAGTAATTATAATTGCAATTGTAGTTGCGGTTGCTGCAAAAAAACAGGATTTAAAGAAAAAATTTATGATCAGAAAACAGTGCTTATGTGCGGGAATCCTTTCCTTTGTACTGTTTTTCAACTTAATCTGTAGTGGACCTCTTAGTACGTTACTGGATGTGCTTGTCAACCCTGTAAAAGAGGTTTCCGCGGAGACAAAGGAAGAGGCGAACAACCTGATCACAGATATTGCAGGAGAGGGTTCTGTTCTTTTAAAAAATGATGGAACCTTACCACTTTCTTCTGACGTAAAAAAACTGAATGTATTTGGCTGGGCTTCTACCAACCCGTGTTACGGCGGAACTGGTTCGGGAGCTGTTGATACATCAAACTGTGTATCACTTTTGGATGGACTCCAGGCAGGTGGTTATACTTTAAACCAGACATTAATTGACATGTACACCTCTTACGCAGAAGCGAGGGGCGAAGCAGGAATGTCAGCGGTTGACTGGACACTTCCTGAACCTACAGCTGATTATTACACAGATGAGCTGATTAATGAGGCAAAGGAGTTTTCCGATACAGCAGTTATTGTAATTGCCAGGGTTGGCGGAGAAGGAACAGATCTTCCAACTGATCTTGGAGCAAAAGATGAGGAAGGAAATAATCTTTATACTTACACAGACAACAGCACTGAATATAGTGATTTTGAGCCTGGACAGCATTACCTGGAATTAAGCCAGACAGAACGAAATATGGTTAATATTGTTTGTAAGAACTTTGACCATGTAATTGTGATCTGCAATAGTTCAAATGCAATGGAGCTTGGCTGGGTAGATGAGTACAAACAGATTGGAAGTGTGATCAGTTGTCCAGGCGCTGGAGAAACAGGTTTCGCCGCACTGGGAAAAATTCTCAATGGTGAAGTAAATCCATCTGGAAAACTGGCTGACACTTATGTATACGATCTGACAGCAACACCTGCATTCAACAATTTTGGTGATTTCACTTATGAAAATATGAATGAATTCGGCTGGGAAGAGGCCAATCCATTCAGCGGTGAGACAAAGCAGAACGATGTAAACTTTGTCAACTATGTTGAGAATATTTATGTTGGCTATAAATTCTATGAAACAGCATATGCAGAAGCGGAAGCTGGAAATATGGATTTTGACTATGATAAAGTAGTTCAGTATCCATTTGGCTATGGTTTATCTTACACCAGTTTTTCCCAGAAAATCGTAGATTCAAGCGAAACAGATGAGGGAATCAAGCTTACTGTCGAAGTTGAGAATACTGGTGATGTGGCAGGAAAAGATGTAGTAGAGGTTTATTATAATCCGCCATATACCAATGGCGGCATTGAAAAGTCAGCTGCTAATCTGATTGACTTTGGAAAAACAGGTGTGTTAAATTCTGGTGAGAAAGAAACTCTGGAGTTTACTATTAACAAGGAAGATATGGCATCTTATGATTATAAGAACGAAGGCTGCTATGTTCTGGATGAAGGCGACTATGAACTGAGTATTCGTTCAGATGCACATACGATTCTGGATACTGTAGAGTATAATGTGCCTGAAACCATCGTTTATGATGAGGACAATGCAAGAGAATCTGATCAGCAGACTGCAACAAATCAGTTTGATTTTGCAGAAGGAGATGGTGTTGTTTATCTGAGCAGAGAAAATGGCTTCGAGAATTACGATGAGGCAACAGCAGCTCCGATTGATTTCACAATGGATGAGGATAGAAAAGCAAATTATCAGAATATCACCAATTATGATATTGATAGTATGAATGATAATTCAGAGGAAATGCCAACTACAGGCGCTGATAATAAAATTAAGCTTGGTGCCCTCAGAGGAAAAGATTATGATGACGAAATGTGGGACAGCCTTTTGGATGAGCTTTCTATTGAGGATATGACCACATTGATTGCAGGCGGTGGTTATCAGACAACTGCAATTGATTCCATTGATAAAGTAGCAACAACGGACAATGATGGTCCGGCAACTATTTACAACAACTATACGGGAGCAACCGGAAGTGCATTTACAACAGAGGTTATGCTTGCAAATACCTGGAATAAGGATATTGCTTATGAAATGGGTAAGAGCGTAGGAAAAGAAGCAGACGAGATGGATGTTTCAGGATGGTATGCACCTGCAATGAATATTCACAGAACTGCTTTTGGCGGAAGAAACTTTGAGTACTATTCAGAGGACAGCGTACTTTCTGGAATTATGGCAGCAAATGAGATCAAAGGTGCTGATGAGTATGGCGTATACAGTTATGTGAAGCATTTTGCCCTGAATGACCAGGAGACAAACCGAATTTACCAGCTTTGCCTGTGGAGTACAGAGCAGGCAATCCGAGAGACTTATTTGAAGGCATTTGAGATTGCTGTAAAAGAAGGTCATACAGGTGCAGTAATGGATGCACATTGTTTTATTGGTGATAAGTGGGTCGGCGCAAGCAGTGAGCTGAATAACACAGTCCTTAGAGATGAGTGGGGCTTCCAGGGCTTTGTTTCTACAGATATGTTTGCTGGATATGGCTATTATGATGCGGATATAGCAATCCGTTCCGGTGTGGACAGTATGTTGAATCCAATGAATTCTCCAGACGCAACTGTAACGGATACACAGAGCGCTACTTCTGTGAATGCAATGCGTAAAGCCTGCCACAACATTTTATACACAGTGGTAAACAGCAGAGCATATAATGAGGAGAATGCATATTCTATGGTTCTTTGGAAGAAAATCCTGATTATGATCGATGTGTTGGCAGCAGTTATTCTTGTTGTGATTGAGATACTTACAGTGAGAAAATATCGTAAGATCAAATAAAATGTTTTAATAATGATAAGGTCCTGCACCTGTGGAGAAATCTTCAGGGCAGGATCTTTTGTGCTTCCACAGCAGAAGGAATTCGGCAAAATGGGGGAATAATCCCCCGGCTGGTTAGGATTCCAAACTTCTGGGATTAAGCAGAAAATCATAAATATTTATAGTCAGAATCCCATATTCATCATAATAAGGAGCAACGATATCCTTAGTAACGACAATTTTTTTGAATGAATCGTCAATTTTGCGAAAAGGTCGTATTTCCTGGGTACGTTTGGCTTCATCTGGCAGGGAGTAGGCAGACTGGATGTAATATCTTGCAGAGCCAAGATTACATACGAAATCTACTTCCAATTGTTTCTTAATAATTTTTCCATTTTTATCTTTTTCAGAAACAGGAATAATACCAACATCTACATTGTAACCGCGCATGCGAAGTTCGTTATAGATGACATTCTCCATAGAATGTGTCTGTTCAAACTGGCGGAAATTGATTCTTGCGTTGCGGAGCCCCAGATCGGTAAAATAATATTTTTTCGGGGTTTCAATATATGCTTTTCCCTTAATGTTATAACGACCGGCTGCTTCAATTAGAAAAGAATCTTCAAAATAATCCAGATATTTCTTTATAGTACTGGAAGTTATTTTGGATTTTTTTACTGTTCTGAAGGTGTTTTTCAGCTTTTCCGGATTGGTAAGGGAACCAATTGCGGAAGAGAGAATATTCAGCAGATCCTCCAGTTCTCCCTGGTTGCGGACGTTGTTTCGCTTATAAATGTCACGGATATAAATTTCATCGAAAAGATTCTGTAAAGTTAAAGCTTTATCCTGGGCATTATCTCTGAGAACCACCAGCGGAATGCCGCCATAAAGCATATATTCAGAGAGCCCCATATATTTATCACTGTTGTATACAGTCATAAATTCTGCAAAACTTAATGGATACATGTGAATTTCATCCCCACGTCCGGCAAATTCGGTGATAATATCCTTAGAAAGAAATTTGGCGTTGCTTCCGGTTACAAATACATCCATATTGTCTTTTCGGAGATAACCGTTTAGAACGGATTCGAAACAATCCAACATTTGCACTTCGTCCAGGAGAAGATAATACATTTTATCGTCTACAATCTGAGTACGAATGTAAGCCATAAATTTCTCTGGATCTACACCTCGTTTTTCTTTTTCTATTTGGATCAGACTTTCACCAATCAGGTAAAGATCATCGGCAGAGTCAAAGGCGAAACGGATAATATGATCTTTTTCAACGCCAGATTCCAGAAGATGATGGTAGAAAATGGTGTTCAGCAAATAAGATTTACCACATCGGCGTATTCCTGAAATAATTTTGATAAGACCATTATGTTTTCTCTTTATCAACTTGTCCAGGTAGAAATCTCTGCGAATTTCCATATGACACCTCCTTGTAGAAGAGATTTTTGGTAGTATATACAATTTTCTCTTCTATTATAACTTACGAGTTGCAAGAAAACAATAAATTGATGATTTATAGAAGAGATTTTTGGTAATATATGTAAAAATCTCTTTTAGAAAGTTCGTGCTTCGCTGAAAGATAGCCAGCCGTTTCGGCAGGCTTTTTTCTTCATCTGCAATTGTCATCACACGTTTTCCTCCAAAACTAAAAGGTTATAGTTACAGGAAACTTGTAAAAAAGAACTGTCAAAATGGAAAAATAACCTAAAAATGAAGGAAATAATTGGTAGTAATTACATATTGCAAATAGAGTATGGTGAGATATATTATAAGCACATCAGATGAATTTTATAATAAAAAAGAAATATCTGCTAAAAAATGGAGGTTATCTGTTGAAAATAAAAAAAAATGATATGATGAATTTGATGCGTTCGAAAAACGCTCATGTCTATTGTTAGACAGGATTTTCGTAGTAAATTAAGTGGTGAAAAAGGAGAAAGTATGAACACAGTATTAGAAAAAATTAAAAAAATGGGAATTGTACCGGTTGTAGTAATTGAAAATGAGAAAGATGCAGTGCCGCTGGCAGATGCACTTTGTAATGGCGGACTTGCCTGCGCAGAAGTAACTTTCAGAACTGCAGCAGCAGGTGAAGCTATCCACCTCATGAAAGAGGCACATCCAGAAATGCTAGTGGGTGCAGGAACCGTACTCACTGTAGAGCAGGTAGACCGTGCTGTTCAGGCAGGTGCTGAATTTATTGTAAGCCCTGGTTTTGACCCGGAAATTGTCGATTACTGTATTGAGAAAAAGATTCCGGTGCTTCCAGGCTGCATTACACCATCTGAAGCTGCACAGGCAGTACGCAGAGGTCTTTCTGTAATCAAATTTTTCCCGGCGGAGCAGGCTGGTGGACTGGCATTTATCAAGGCAATGGCAGCACCGTATACTTCCTTAAGTTTTATGCCAACAGGCGGAATCAATCCAGAGAATGTAAAAAAATATTTGGAATATGACCGCATTTTTGCCTGTGGAGGAAGCTGGATGGTAAAAGGCAAACTGATCGCAGAAGGCAGGTTTGACGAAATTGAGAAGCTGACCAGAGAAGCCGCAGAAATTGTAAAGAATATAAGAGGATAATAAAATGGGAAAAAAATTTGATATGCTGGCATTAGGCGAAGTGCTTCTTCGTTTATCACCAGAAGGAAACGAACGTTTAACCCAGGGTACCAGGTTTGAGAAACAGCTGGGTGGGGCAGAATTAAATGTAGCTGTTGGCGCAGCCAATCTGGGGCTTACTACAGGTGTTATTTCCAAGATTCCGTCTCACGCCATTGGAAATTATGCGAAAAGGGAGATCAGAAGAAACGGTGTTGATACGGATTACCTGGCTGAAGATGACAGTGCAGATTCCAGACTGGGAATTTACTATTACGAATATGGCGCAGATCCTCGTAAACCGCAGGTGGTTTACGACCGCAAGTATTCTTCTGTGAATAAATTATCTTTAGAAGATTTTCCAGAAGAAATGTATGAAAATACAAGATGCTTCCATACCAGCGGAATCACTCTGGGACTTGGCGGTCCGGTAAGGGAAAATGCTATTGAAATGATGAAAAAATTCAAAGAAAAAGGTGCATTGATCTCATTTGATGTAAATTTCAGGGGGAATTTGTGGACCGGAGATGAGGCAAGAGACTGCATAACAAAGATTTTACCTATCGTAGACATCTTTTTCTGCTCAGAATCCACAGCTAATCTCACATTTGGAAAAACAGGGGACATAAAAGAAATCCTGAAAAGTTTTTCCGATGAATATGATATCGCTGTGGTTGCCGCAACCCAGAGAATCGTGCATAGTCCAAAGTCTCATACTTTTGGTTCCGTAATTTATGAGAAAAAAACAGACAGCTATTATGAAGAAAAACCTTATGAGAAAATTGAGGTTGTAGATAGAATCGGAAGCGGAGATGCGTATATTTCCGGTTTCTTATACGGATTATTAAAAGAAAATGGAAACTGTCAGGATGCGTTGGAGTATGGAAATGCAGCCAGTGCTATGAAAAATACCGTCAGTGGGGATATGTTATGGACAGACCCTCAGGAAATTCAACAGACAATCGAGATGCATCATAGTATAGGACAGGATTTTGAAATGAAGCGTTAGATAGCCAGTAGAGCGTGTTTGAAAAATCATTCCCGCAATCTGCACGCCCCACTTTGCGGTATATCCAGAGCAGGAAAAGATTAATTACGCTTTAAAGCAGCCGGAACACCTGCTCGGCAGTGGCTGTCATATTGTTTTTTGCAGTGGCAGGATCCATAGCCTCCGCAAGTGTGCAGACATTTCGTAAAATTGGGAAAAAAGCATCAATTCCCTCTTTATTGCAGGCGGCTGCTTCCTTTGTGACACTTCCGGCAAATGCGATAACCTTTGCATAGTGTTTTTTTGCCAGCTTCGCTACGCCTACAGGGGCTTTTCCCATGGCTGTCTGAAAATCCAGGCGGCCTTCACCGGTGACTACCACGTCTGCATCAGAAAGTTCCTGTTCCAGTCCTACAGCACTCAAAATCAGTTCGATACCAGGCGTCAGCGTTGCCCCCAGGTAGGAGAGAAAGGCGAAGCCAAGCCCTCCGGCAGCACCGGCACCAGGGGTGTTGCAGTAATCCGTTCCCAGAGCTTGGGAAGTGATTTGCGCAAAATGTGCCATATCTTCATCTAATTGCTTTTTCTGATTTTCTGTCACACCTTTTTGCGGACCGTAAACATATGTGGAACCAATTTCACCGCAAAGAGGGTTATTCACATCGCATGCCACCTGAATATGAGCTTCTCTTAAAAGCGGATTCAGGCCGGAAATGTCGATTCTGGAAACCTTCGCCAGTGCCTGTCCGCCTTCGCCTGCATCCACATCATTTTCATCCAAAAAACGTACGCCAAGAGCTTTTAACATACCGATGCCGCCGTCGTTGGTGGCGCTTCCGCCGATTCCAATGATAAAATTGCGGCAACCCTTCTGGAGGGCATGGTTTATCATTTCGCCCACACCGTAGCTGGTAGCAAGAAGAGGATCCTTTGTATCATCTGGAACCAGTGTGATTCCGGCAGCGGAAGCCATTTCCATAACAGCGGTATTGCTGTCTTTCAAATATCCATAATAAGCATTGACTGGAGCATGCATAGGTCCGGTGACGGTCAGATCGATCCGCTCTCCGTTCATGCCTTCGATCAAGGCATCAGTAGTTCCCTCTCCGCCGTCTGCGAGAGGTTTTACCACGATCCTGGCATCCGGCTTTGCCCGAAGAACTCCTTCCTTGATAGCCATTCCGGCCTCTATTGAGCTTAAGCTTCCTTTTAAAGAATCAATTGCAATGACAACTTTCATATGAAAAAATCCCCCAAAAAAATAAATGGTAAAATATGTTGCGAAAAGATTTTCAATCTTATGTCTGTTTAAAGGATAGACCGCCTGGTTTGTGGAGTCAAGTAGAAAAAAGCAAGAATTTTTGCATGGAGTTTTTATCAGATAATGATAAAATAGTAATATCTGTCTAGAAGGGAAAATATACATGGGAGGTTAAGACAATGAAGATAAAAACAGTTGCAGTTTTTGGCGCAGGTGCGGTTGGGTCTTATGTGATATGGGGGCTTTCCAGGCGGAAGGATATCCGGCTGGGAGTTCTTGCAGAGGGTAAGCGTGCGGAGAAATTGAAAAAAGGCTGCACGATCAATGATGAGGTTTATCATCCAGAAGTATGGACACCTCAGGAAGCAAAAGGGGTAGACCTGCTGATCGTGTCTTTGAAATATGGAGCGCTGCCAGGTGCAATGGACAGCATCCGCCAGGTTACAGGAGAGAATACCACGGTCATGAGTCTTATGAACGGCGTGGACAGTGAGAAATTGATTTCCGATGAAATTGGAGCTTCCCATGTGATCTATTCGGTAATAAAAGTTGCTTCCCATAAAGAGGAAAATGGATATTGTTTTAACCCGGAAACCACCATTGGCATTATTTTCGGAGAGCCTTGCGTACCCTATGACAGTGAACGTGTGCAGGCCATTGAGGCTCTTTTTGCAGATACCGGACTGCATTATCGCTCTACAGAATATATCAGGGAAGAAATGTGGAGCAAATTCCGGCTGAATGTATGCAATAATCTGCCCCAGGCAATTTTAGGGGCAGGAGTTGGCTGTTACCAGAACAGCGTTCATATGAAAGCAATCAGCGACGGACTTAGAAGAGAGTTGGAGGCCATTGCTTCTGCAAAAGGAATCGATATAAGTAAGGCTGCTGCATCCTCTGGACATGGAAGTGCCGTTCCTCCATCAGCCAGATATTCCACACTGCAGGATCTGGATGCGGGACGCCATACGGAGATTGATATGTTCTCAGGCGCGTTGGTCCGCATGGGGCGGGAACTTGGGATTCCTACGCCGTATAATGAATATACCTACCATATGATAAAAGCTTTGGAAGAGAAAAATGATGGGAAGTTTGACTATAGCAAAGAGGATGGAGAAGTAACCTGTTCCAGGTAAAGAATTACAGCTATTGAGAGGCGTAAAAATGAACGATAAATGGCTTGATTTTGCAATCCGTATTCAAAGCATCGGCTGCACTCTCTTGTATCCACACCAGTATATTTAATCCATAAAACAGATACAAAATCCCGGATGTGTAGGTGAACAGACATGAAAAATATCCATAGCATTGAATTTTATACTGGAAGCAAGGAAGAATTGCTTCCCGGTTTTGAAAAAGATTTTCCCTATATCGCTTCGAGGGCAGAACTCGACAAGTATATAGGGGGTTATGTACCGTGGCACTGGCACAGGACAGTGGAACTTTTTTATATGGAAAGCGGCAGCATTGAATATGATACGCCAGGAGGAAAAATATTGTTTCCGGCTGGAAGCGGTGGCATGATAAATCCCAATGTACTCCATATGACAAAAGCAATATCGCAGAGAGAAAAGAATATACAGCTACTTCATATTTTCGATGTTTCCTTACTTGCCGGAGAACAGGGAAGCAGGATTGAACAAAAATATATTGCACCTGTCATAACAGCCCCGCAGATCGAGGTAATCCCGCTTTTTCCAGGCAATGCAGAAGAAGAAAGGATTTTGAAACTGCTTGCTGCCTCATTTCGTTTATCCAGTGATGAATTTGGATATGAAATAAAACTGCGGGAAGCCCTAACGGAAATATGGCTCATGTTTTTTGAACTTTCTCGTTCTATGCGTGAAAAGAAAGGGGAACATAACAAAAGCAACGATAAAATAAAGCTGCTGATGATATACATTCATGAACATTACAGAGAAAAAATATCTATTCCGGAACTTGCTGCGGCAGCATATTTAAGCGAAAGGGAATGCTATAGAGTGTTCCATGACTGTCTGCACATGACACCCGTCGAGTATATAACAACTTACCGTTTACAAGTTGCCTGTCAGAGGTTGGCAAAGGGGCAGGAAGCTGTTACTGTTATCAGTCATGAGTGTGGTTTAGGTAGTAGCAGTTATTTTGGAAAGGTTTTTCGAGAATATGCACATTGTTCACCTATAGAATATAGAAAAAAATGGCAGAATAGTGATAGGTAATGGCGAAATAGAAATATTTTTCCTATGTCTTTTGCATTATAATGATACCTGTAAAGTAAATCAGCAATTTACAGGAGGTGAGCGCAAAGTGGTAAAACTAAATATTCAGACCGCAGAATTGGCATTAAGGGAAGCGTCAGAATCCAATCCGGGAGCATGGGCAGATCATTCCCGGTTTGTAGCCGAAGCCTGTAAAAACATCGCATCACATTGTAAAGATTTATCTTCTGAACAGGCATATATTTTCGGGCTGTTGCATGATATTGGACGCTATGCCGGAGTGAGTTCGGAAAGGCATCTGATAGACGGCTATCGGTACTGTATGGAGCGCGGATGGGAAAAAGCTGCACAGATATGTATATCCCACGCATTTATGATACAGGATATTGCTACATCTATTGGTGAGTTTGATGTCAGTGATCAGGATTACCTGTTTATGAAAGAATTTGTTGCAAATGCGGTATATGATGATTATGACCGTCTTGTACAGTTATGTGACGCATTGGCTATGCCGACGGGGTTCTGTCTTTTGGAAAAGAGATTTGTAGACGTGACAATACGGTACGGTGTTCACACAGCGACAATAGACAGGTGGAAAAAGATTTTAGAGATTAAAGAACAGTTTGAAAATCAGATCGGCTGTTCTATCTATTCTCTGCTTCCGGGTGTTGTGGAAAACAGTTTTCGTTAAGGAGGGATATTGTGTATTACGAATCCAGTGATTTTTTGGAAACTGCGGGCAGTGATACGTTAAAGCAGATTGCCCGCACAAGGGAATTAACACGGGAATATTATTTTTCTGATTATGGAGATATAGAAAAACGCACTTCCTTTCTTCGGGAGCTATTGGGTGGAATAGGAGAAAACGTGGTAATCGACACGCCTTTTCATTGTGACTATGGGAAAAATATATTTTTGGGAAATGATGTGATAATCAATATGAATTGTACCTTTGTGGATAATAAAACTATCCGGATTGGTGACAGGGTATTGATCGCGTCAAATGTGCAGATGTATACATCTTCGCACCCTGTATTGCCACAGGAAAGGCTTGTGCCGGATTGGAGGGAACGCAAGACAACATTTTTCAGAACCTATGCACGTCCGATAGAGATAGAAAACAATGTCTGGATTGGCGGCGGCTGTATTCTTCTTCCCGGAGTCACTATAGGAGAAAACAGCGTGATAGGGGCTGGAAGCGTAGTTACCCGCCCTATCCCTCCTAATTGTGTTGCAGTAGGAAATCCATGCAGGGTGATACGTTATTTTGATACAGACAGGGAATGGTGGCAGCATGAAGTAATTGGGGAATTATAGAAGATTGATTAGAGTCTGGAAATACCGAAATATAACTGACCGAGCAATTGGATTGAGGAGTGATAGATTTATGAATGCAAATGTTGATTTAACAGGTGTTGTTCTTGAAACAGATAGACTAATCATTAGAGAATGGAATGAAATGGTGATGAGTATATTTCTTTGTACTATGTATTAGATAATCCTTTAAAAATGGATTAGTTCAATTTCAGAAAAAATTTTAAAAGTCCCAGAAAGCCAGTAACTACGCGGCTTCCGGGACTTTCATAATACGAAAAAAGCACCTCATCTGAGGTGCTCCACTTAGCAGGGCTACAAGGATTCGAACCTTGAAATGACGGAGTCAGAGTCCGCTATACTTTTAGGCTGGAATGCCCATAAAATAAGGGCTGGCGGAGGTGTCCAGATAAAATTGACCTATGGATTGACCTGTTTTTATCTGTTTCAGTGTAATTGCATTAAAAGCAAAATAAGTGGAAATATTATAGAAAAATATGCTATACTGAGAAAAAGAGAACACGGGAACCATTTATCAGTAAGGAAGTGATTGTATGCCAGAAAATGTAAGTAGTATTATATATAAATTTTCCCAGGAAGTGAAGCGTATGCTGGGTGAAAAGCTGACAAAAGTTATTGTATATGGTTCATATGCCAGGGGTGATTATCGAGATAATTCTGACGTAGATATTATGATACTGGTAAAATTGTCTGACGAGGAAATCAGAGCTATTAAAAATGATATTTACGATCTGGCTTTTGATGTGGAGATGAGCACAGGAATTGAAATATCTCCGGTTATCAAAAATGAAGAACAGTATGAATATTGGGTAGATACGTTACCTTTTTATCGAAATGTGAGAGATGAGGGGGTAGTAGTCAGTGAGTGAAAAGAAAGTTGATTTGTGTATATATCGCATGAGAAGCGCAATCGAGACGTTGGGGGTATCTGCGTTATGTCTGGAAAGTCAACATTATAAGGATTCAATAAACCGTAGCTATTATGCCGCTTTTTATGCGGTGAAGGCGGTTTTGGCTTTAGAAGAGGTAGATTTTAAGAGACATAAAGATGCTGTTGCATATTTTAATAAGACATATGTTGCAACAGATATTTTTCCAAGAGAAATCGGAAAAAAGCTGGGAAGATTGAAACAAGAGCGTGAAACTAGCGATTATGATGACTTTTATATTGCATCCGCCGCAGATGCGACAGAGCAGTATGCAGCAGCTGAGTTTATTATCACTGAGGTAAAACAGTATTTGGATGGGCAAAATGTCCAATATTAAGGAAGCGGGATATAACTGCAACAGGAATAAGATTGATTAGAGACTGGAAATTTGAATTCTGGTCTCTTTTTTTATATCTTCAAATCTGTAGCAAGGTGTAAATATTTAGATATACTCATAGAAGGGAGAATTGGAACCAGAGCAGGTTCGGAACATTATGGACAGTATGATAAGAAAATTGTATGACATGGAACTGGAAGAACTGGGACGGAGCGGTTGGCAGGATGAAAAATTGCTGTCAGAAGTCAGAAAACTTCTGGAAAATAACAAGGCTTCTATCCAGGTTGAAGATAAAACTGGACGAGAAGGCGTTGATCTGGCATTTGCGATTGCTGAGATAGGAGAAGAAATTGGGTTTACACAAGGATTCAAATGTGCCTTTCAGCTTTTTATGGAATGCAGAAGGGAATAGGTTCAAATGGTACAAGATATTAACGAAAAGGCTATGCGTGGGGAATACGCATAGCCTTTTAAAGAGTCTTTATAAATTCGATTAATGCAAGCTGTTGTTCTTCTGAGAGGGTTGTTGAAGCCTCTAATAATTGTGCCTGGGTTTTAGTAAGGGTATAAGGCATTTCACTCTCTGCAAAGAACTGAGAAAGCGTAATACCGAAGGCATTACATATTTTTTCAAGTGAGGGAATAGAAGGTAATAGCTTTTTTCGATACCAGGATGAAATTGTAGATTGTGTCAAACCAGACTTGGTAGCAAGCTGGTATTCAGACCAACCTTTCTGCTCACGGTAGTGTGTAATACGATCCAGTACAGGAACCACGGTATCACCAACTTTCTATATAAGATATCGTTAATTTTAGACGATAATGCGTTGCAAATTAATATGTAGTATCGTATAATTTTAACTAATAAAAGTACTACTGGAGGAGAAAGGGCATGGCAGGAAGTGAATATGAGATAGAACTATTTGGGAAAAAGCTAATATACAGTGAGGGAAAATTACGTGATATTAAGTTGCATTTTTTTATGGACGATTTATATGAGCTGATAAAAATGCAAGTTGGTCAGTTGTTTGATAATGCAGGTGATTTGAATGGTTTACTATATACGACTAATGAGGATATTACTGAAATATAGAGCTTAACATAGGAACAAAACCTGCTTATAACATCCAGCACGGAGTGGACTCTGAATACATCACATGGATTGATATTAGCCCGCGTCCAACCGATACATGCACCCTGATCCCTTTTTTGAAAGATATGGAGAGTCACTTAGGATTTAAATATTCAGAAATCGTTGCAGATGCCGGATATGAAAGTGAAGAAAACTATCTTTTCATTGAGGGAAACGGACAGACCGCCTATATAAAGCCGCAGAACTATGAGATTTCGAAAACCCGAAAATATAAAAAAGACATCAGCAGAAGAGAAAACATGGAGTATCACGCAGACAGAGACAGCTATATCTGTCGGAATGGAAGGGAACTGACTGTTACAAATGAACGGAGAAGTAAAACAGCCAGCGGATATGTCAGTGTAAAAACTTATTACAGAAGTCCAGACTGTACCGGCTGTCCTTATAAAACGGAATGTATCAAGGGAAACAACTGCAAAACACCTATGGAAAAACGTAATAAAGTGCTGATGGTCTCGAAGACGATGAGTCAAAAACGTGCAGAAGATCTGGAACGGATCACAAGTGAGTATGGAACGATGCTCCGTATGAATCGCAGTATTCAGGCCGAAGGTTCATTTGCTGATGTAAAGGAAGACATGAATTTTCGAAGATATCTGTACCGAGGAAAAGCAAATGCACTGGCAGAGAGCATCCTTTTGGCGATGGGACGAAATATCAATAAGCTTCATAGCAAGATTCAGACCGGAAGAACGGGGAGTCATCTTTTTTCATTAAAGACAGCATAGATTTTAATGGTTGAAAACAAAACAGTTTGAAATCAGGCATGCCGAAAGGGATGTCTGGGAATGAACTGTGTTTATAAGGGATGGGGGCGAAATCACAACCGATTTCGCCCCCATTTGGGCATAAAGCAAGGCTGCCGCCCAGCAAAAAATATTTGCTAGTGCGACAGTCCCTTGTCGGATAATTTGTGAAAGTTAAGTTGAAATCATTAGAAAAATATTGTTTAATCTTCAATTGATTTTTGACTATTAATCTTTTGTGACTGCTCTTCTACAATTATGAACAGTATCTACATAATGTTTAAGTGGCGGTAATTTTTCTGGACTAGCTTCATTAAGATAATCAGCCCCAAAAAATACCCAATCTGCCCCTTGTTTCATTGCCTCAATAGCTTCTTCAAGAGTATCGGCAGCACAGCTGACAGGGATATTTACGGCATCCTTTACTGCCTTTAATCCGTCTGATTGACGTCTTTTCTTATTATACTGAGATTCATCAAATCCAAAATGAATACAAATTCCGTCTACACCAAGAGCTTCTACCTCCTGTGCGCGAGCAGGAGCATCTTCTACGCTAACACCAAAAAGATCGGCCAGAACTTTAATACCGCAATCTTTACGTGCCCTAAGAGCTTCGAGTGTGCCACCGTCATTATTTACAACACAAACAGTGGCATAATCAGCTCCAGCTTCTTTAGCATGAACAAAATAGGAATAACATCCGTCCTGCGCCTTAAAATCTGCCACTACTGGTCTGTTGCCTGCTACCTTTTTCATTGCTGTAATAGCTTTGTAACCCTCACCATATAGAAGTGGGGTCCCTGCTTCTACCCAATCACATCCGGCTTCGACTGCCATTGTTGCAATTTCAACTGCCGTAGGGATATCTGCAACATCAATTGCTGCCTGAACCCATGGTTGTTCTGTGATTTTACCCATAATAAAACCTCGCTTTCGTAAATGTAGTTATTTTGTTTGATGCATCTATGGTCATTATACATATACATATGACAAAAGTCAAATACTTTTTGAAAATAGTTTAATTAAATACTTTGTATAAATATATTGACAAAAACTGAAACAGGGGTTATACTGTGAAAAAAGCAACAAAAACTAAATAAACGACTTGCAGAAGGGAGGCGTAAATTTGGATTCTAATTCAAATGAAATAAACGTTCTAATTAAGATGTCGGGCATTAGAAAAAAATATGGGCAGATAGAGGTTCTTCATGGAGTTGATTTGGAAGTTAAAAAAGCTGAAGTTCATGCTTTGATTGGAGAGAACGGAGCTGGCAAGTCAACGATGATGAAAATCCTAATGGGTGAAGTTAAAATGGATCAAGGAACTATCTCGGTCGATGGAGATATTGTTAAAATTTCCAGTCCTAATGATGCCCATACTTTAGGTTTACGTATGATCCATCAGGAGATCTTACTGGTTCCAGATATGACCGTGGCTGAAAATATTTTTTCTGGTGTGGAGTTAAAAAAATGGGTTTTTGTTAAAAAGAAAGAACAGGAAAAGAAAGCGCAAGAGATACTTGATAATGTTGGTATTGATATAAAAGCTACTGACTTGGTGAGAGACTTGAAAACAGCGCAAAGACAAATGGTAGAAATAGCGGCGGCTGTATCTTTTGGGGCAAGACTAATTATTATGGATGAGCCGACTTCAGCTATAAGTCAAAAGGAAACAGAGATTTTATTTTCCATCATCAAACGATTAAAAGCTGAAGGGATTTCATTCATATATATTTCTCATCGTATGGATGAGATATTTCAAATAGCTGACTCCGTAACGGTTATGAGAGATGGATGCTTTGTTAGTAGAGATCCAATTAGTAATTATGATTCAAACAAATTGATTTCTCAAATGGTGGGGAGGGATTTGCAAGATTATTTTCCTGATCATTTTTCAGATGTGTCGGACGAAGTGATACTGAAGGTAGACCGACTTTCACGGAAAAATGAATATAGAGATATAAGCTTTGAACTACACAAGGGGGAAATTCTAGGATTCGGAGGATTAATCGGAGCTGGAAGAACAGAAATGGTTTCGTCTCTGTTTGGACTTACTAAACCGGACAGTGGAGATATTTACCTAAAAGGCCAAAAAGTCAATATTAGGAATACAGCAAGTGCAATCGAATTGGGGATAGCTTTAATTCCTGAGGATCGAAAACATGCAGGATTAAATCTGAACGGCAATATTGAAGACAATATCATGATGGCAGTTGAGAAAAAATATAAAAAAGGATTGTTTATATCTTACTCAAATCGTCGAAAAGCTTCAGAGGAAATGGTCTCACAACTTTCAATTAAAATTTCATCTTTAAAACAGTTGGCTGGCAAACTTAGCGGTGGAAATCAGCAAAAAGTAGTTTTGGCGAAATGGTTGTTAGAAGATTCCGAAATCCTTATTTTAGATGAACCTACCAGAGGTATTGACGTAGGGGCAAAAGCCGAAATTTATAAATTGATTGTTAATATGGCGAAAGCTGGAAAATCAATTATTATGATTTCATCAGAAATGCCCGAATTACTTGGAATATGTGATCGAATTGCGGTTATGTATGAAGGGAGAATCACCGGAGTTGTGGAGCGTAAAGAAGCTACTCAGGAAAAAATCATGGCTTATGCAGCCAATATCGTGAAGAGAGAAGGAGAATCAAAAGATGAGCAGTAAAACAAAAGAATTTTTGAAAAAGACGACAATCTTTTGGGTCTTAGTGTTATTGATTGTAATTATGGCATTTTTATCACCAGCTTTTTTGAAGGGACGAAATGTTGCTAATATTGTGAAGCAGATTTCTATTAATGGAATATTAGCGGTAGGTATGACAATGGTCATTATCACTGGAGGAATTGATTTATCTGTAGGCTCAGTAGTAGCTCTATCAAGTATTACGGCAGCATTTTTTGGTACGGCAGAAAAAGATTATCCAGCTGTTATTGCAGTACTAATGGCAGTACTTGTTGGTGTAATTGTTGGATTGATTAACGGTATTGGAGTGGCTTATATAGGTTTTCCTGCCTTTATTGTAACGCTATCTACAATGACTATAGTTAGAGGATTGGCTTTAATTGTTACCAATGGAGTGCCTATTTTTGGTTTGTCGGACAGTATGATTAATCTCGCTAATGGTACCTTGGCCAATATACCGAATCTTGTGTTTTATTTGCTGGCAGTATTTATCGTAGGTATTGTACTTTTAAATTTTACAGTTTTTGGACGTCACTTATATTCTGTAGGGGGAAATTCTGAGGCAGCGAATTCAGCCGGAATTCATGTTAATCGTATTCTAACAGTTTCTTACTGCATAAGTGGTTTTTGTGCGGGACTTGCAGGAGCCTTGGCTGCATCAAGAATTACATCAGGAAATCCAACTACAGGAGAAGGGTACGAGATGAATGCTATATCTGCTGCTGTAATTGGCGGTGTTAGCATGTCAGGAGGAAAGGGCGGCCTTTTCGGAACATTAATAGGAGCACTTCTTATCGGTGTAATGCAAAATGGACTTGACATTTTAGGCATTTCTTCTTATTACCAGAAAGTCATCCAGGGGCTTATTATTCTGGTGGCAGTATTCTTCGATATCAGGGGTAACAAAGAAAATTAAACTATATAAAAGGAGGATTTTACAATGAACAAAAGATTTTCTACAATCACCACGGCAATCGCACTGTCAGCAGGGGCAATTTTAAGTCCTATGTCTGCAAGTGCCGAGGAACAAAAAGATTTGAATGTTACCTATTTCATTTCACATACAGAGAATGAATTTAATTCAACTCTGGCAGAGGCGATGGAAAAGGCAGCTGAAGAAAAGGGGATTAATTTGACGATTGTTTCTGCAGACAAAGATCCTGCAAAACAGGTAAGTCAGATTGACAATGCGTTGGCTACAGGTGATCTTGATGGGGCAATTATTCAGGCAACCTCTGCAGAAGGTGTTACAGCGGGAATCACGGCATTAAAAGAAGAAGGTGTTCCAACAATTACTCTTCACGAGGCTGTAGCAGCACAGGAAGATGCAAGTGCTTATGTTGGACCGGATCTTGCGACCATTGGTTTAATTGTAATGGAACATGCATGTGAAGAATTGGAAGGTAAAGGCGACATAGCTATTCTTGAAGGTGTGATGGGTAATTCTGTGCAGCAGACGATTTCGGCATCCTATGATAAAATCCTTGAAAAGTATCAGGATATTAATGTTGTCTATAGAGATAATGCTGATTGGGAAACAGATACGGCTTTAAGTAAAGTAGAGAACTGGTTGACTACCGGAAAAGAGTTCGAGACAATTGTATGCATGAATGATTCTATGGCGATAGGAGCCATGCAGGCAGTAAATTCTGCAGGAAAAACCGGAGAAATTAAGATTTACGGAAGTGATGCTACTGATCAGGCAGTAGAGGCAGTTAAGAGTGGAGAGATGGCTGGAACAGTTTATTTTGATGTTGCAGAAGAAGGATGTGCAGCCATTGATGCCATTTGTGACTTGTGTAAGGGTGTAGAGATTGATAAAGAAATTTTAATGCCCCCTACATTAATTACAGCAGAAAATGTTGATGAATATTTTCCAGATTAAATAATGTGGTCTTAAAAATCTTTTTTGACATTAATGAAGAGAGTATGATAATTTGAATAAAAAAGGGATTATATAACCTGCTTTTGGATTAATATAATCCCTTGATTTTAGAAAAAAGGAATGGAAACTTCTATGGCAAATGCAGGCATGAACAATGCAATGGTTCGAATCGAGAACCGTAAAAAGATAACAAAATTATTATACCAGGAAGAGAGCGGAATAACTAAGCAGGATATCATGTATAGGTTACATCTGAGTGCGCCTACCGTTAATTTATTGGTGCAACAATTGGAGAATGATGATTTAATATTTTACGAAAGTGCGCAGCAATCATCTGGGGGAAGAATCCCACAGCTTGTCCGATTTAAATATAGTGCATATATAACGGCCGGTGTAGAGATTCAAAAAAATAAATTTCGAATCTTACTTCTCGATCTCAATTGTTCAGTTGTAGACAGAGTGACGGTTACAAGGGCTTTTGAGGCTTCAAAGAGCTATTGGGAAGATGTTTATGCTGCTATAGAAGATATTCGTAAAAAGAATGATATCTCTTCAGAAAGATTTATGGGAGTTGGAGTTTCTGTTCCTGGACCTGTAAATCAAGAAGAGAAAACTTTTTCGTCCATCCTCCTGGATATAGATTCATATTCTTACCAAGAGATCGAAAATATCATGAAATATCCATTGGTCGTAGAAAATGACGCTAATGCAGCAGGTTTTGCAGAGATATGGAAAAGTGATGATTTAGATGATGCTGCATATCTTTCTGTTTCCAAAGGTGTCGGCGGAACCATTATTAACAAAAGAGAAATTGTTAGAGGACATAGTGGATTTAGTGGCGAGTTTGGACACATGACAATTGATTCAAATGGAAAAAAGTGTCTATGCGGCAGACGTGGCTGTTTAGATGTATATTGTTCAACATCCGTTCTTAGTCAATATGCTGATGATTCGTTAGATAAATTTTTTGAAAATAAGAAAGAAGATAAGCATTTACAAGAAATCTGGGATAATTATCTTCATTATTTGGAAGCTGGTGTAAGTAATTTAGCGGTTATTATGGACTATCCTGTAATTATAGGTGGAGAAATCGCTATTTATTTAAATAAAGATTTTGAGGAATTTAAGAAAAAAATTGAGGGATTAGATCCTTTCAAAAGAAAAACATCTGTGTGTAAACTAAGTGCATTAGGAGCAGATGGTGCTGCTATAGGCGCAGCTTTGATTATTATTCAAGGATTCTTAGATATATAATACAATTTTAAATTAACAGGCTCTCGGAATCATGAGCCTTCCGACTAAGATTTACCAACCGGATAAATAAAGGCTAAGAGATTCCAAGAGTCTATGTCTATATTAATACAAAGGAGAATCGGAATGAAAAAGATTATAAATAGACCGGAAGACTTTGTTAAGGATACCATGGAAGGAATTATTGCAGCCTATGGGGATAAAGTAAAGCTGTATAATGATGATTATAGAATTTTATTGAGTTCATATCCAGTAAAAGAAGGAAAAGTAGGTATTGTTACGGCCGGTGGTTCAGGCCATCTTCCGGTATTTCTGGGGTATGTAGGACAAGGGCTTTTGGATGGCTGTACTGTCGGAAATGTATTTGCATCGCCTTCTTCTGCCAAGATGGCAGACACAATTCGTGCTTGTGATCGCGGTAATGGAGTATTGGTTCTCTTCGGAAATTACGGCGGAGACAAAATGAATTTTGAATTGGCTTGTGAAACCGTCGATTTAGAGGATGACATAAAAACAGAAATGGTTTTGGTTAAAGATGATGTGGCAAGTGCTCCTGCGAGTGAGGCTGAACGTAGAAGAGGAGTTGCAGGTATGATCTATGCGTTTAAAATAGCAGGAGCAAAAGCAGAAAACGGTGGCACTTTGAAAGAAGTTGCAGATGTTACAAGAAAAGCACTTAAGAATATTCGGACTATGGGAATGGCTCTTACGTCTTGCATTGTTCCAGAAGTTGGTAAGCCAACGTTTTCACTTGCCGATGACGAGATGGAAATCGGAATGGGTATACATGGGGAACCTGGACTTGAAGTAAGAAAAATGATGACTGCTGCTGAACTTGCTGATTTACTCCTTTCTAAAATATTATCAGATATGCCTTTGGTAAACGGTGATGAAGTTTCTATTATGATAAACGGTTTAGGAGCAACCCCATTGGAAGAACAGCTAATTGTTTACAAGAGTGTAGCAGAGCTATTGCAAAAGCGAGGAGTGAGAGTATATATGCCACATATTGGTGAATATGCGACTTCTATGGAAATGGCTGGCATCTCAATTACTTTATTCAAATTAGATGCAGAATTAAAAGGATTACTCGGACAAGTTGCTCGTTCACCGTTCTATACGAACTATAACAAGTAGGAGAAAAGCAGAAATGAATATTATTGATTTAAAAATGAAGCTTAAGACCATAAGCGATGTGATGAATCAGAATAAGCAGTACCTTGTTGAATTGGATCAGTTTAATGGTGATGGAGATCTTGGGATTTCTATGAGCGCTGGATTTGGTGCAGTAAATGACTATTTGCATTCGTCTGATGAAAACGATTTAGGAAAAGCCTTGGCAAAATGTGGAAATGCTTTTAATGAGGCGGCACCCTCTAGTTTGGGTACTATCATTTCTTTTGCTTTTCTGGGTATGGCGAAAGCTCTTAAAGGAAAGACTGAAGCTTCTCCTGAAGAAATGGCGCAGGCGCTTGATGAGGGAGTAAAAAAAATCAAGGAAAAGACTGGTTCTAAAGAAGGAGAGAGAACAGTTTTAGATGCATTGTGTCCAGCGGTAACTGTTTTAAATGAAAAAATCGCAGAACCTAAATCTGCCCTGATCGCTGCTGCTCAAGCAGCAGCAGAAGGTGCTGAAGCTACAAAGCAGATGATTCCTGTTCATGGAAGAGCAGCCTATTATGGTGAAAAAAGTCTTGGACATTACGATGGTGGTGCTGTTGCAGGAAAATTGATTTTTGAGGCATTAGCTCAAAATTAAATTTATCAATAACGAATATAATTCAAAAAGGGACGTAATGGTGTAACCGATAGATCGTCCGCATTCGTACAAAGTTGGAGCAAACTGTTTGAAAGAGGCAGAGCGGCTCCAATTTTATTTTGAAGGGGCTGTCGCACTAACGTGCGGCAGCTCATTTTATATATCCAACACAAAACGCCGAGCTTCGAAAAGCCCGGCGTTCGTGGTATAATCAGTTTATGCGACTAAACAAAATAATACAGAGGGATTATACCTCATTTTCGCTGTATTATCAAATCAAACTTCCGCTGGATTTAGAGATTTCTATTCCATCTGATGATCCAGTTCGTCTGGTAAGTGCCTTTGTGGAGGAAATGGACCTTTCTGAACTATATAAAACTTATGGCAGGATCAGAAAAAATCAGGCAACGCCGCGTCAGATGCTGAAACTCGTTATCTATGCAGCAATGAATCGAATCTACTCAAGTCGAGATATCCGAAAAGCATGTAAACGGGATATCAACTTTATGTATCTCCTTGAAGGAATGCCTGCTCCTGATCATGCAACGATTGCGCGTTTTATCTCCCTACATTTTTCTGCCTGCGCAAAGGTTCTGCTTGCCCAAATGTCAGATCTGCTCTATCTTCTTAGTGAGATTTCGGGAAAGACCATTTTTATTGATGGCACCAAGATTGAATCGGCAGCCAATAAATATACATTTGTATGGAAACGGGCTATTACGAAAAATCAGGCCCGGTTATACACAAAACTAACTTCTTTTGTGGCTGAATGCGAAGAACTCTATGGAATCAGGACCGTATACCATGACCAGATATCCATCCACACATTAAAACGGTTAAAAAAGCAATTGTGCCGCGTCAAAGTACAGGAGGGAATTGTGTTCGTGCATGGAATTGGACGTAGAAAAACACAGTTGCAGAAATCCCTGGAACAGCTGGATCAATATCTGGAGAAACTAAAGGAATATACGAAAAAACTGTATACGCTTGGAGATAGAAACAGTTATTCCAAAACAGACCCGGATGCGACCTTCATGAGAATGAAAGAAGATGCGATGCTGAATGGACAGTTAAAACCTGCTTATAACATCCAGCACGGAGTGGACTCTGAATACATCACATGGATTGATATTAGCCCGCGTCCAACCGATACATGCACCCTGATCCCTTTTTTGAAAGATATGGAGAGTCACTTAGGATTTAAATATTCAGAAATCGTTGCAGATGCCGGATATGAAAGTGAAGAAAACTATCTTTTCATTGAGGGAAACGGACAGACCGCCTATATAAAGCCGCAGAACTATGAGATTTCGAAAACCCGAAAATATAAAAAAGACATCAGCAGAAGAGAAAACATGGAGTATCACGCAGACAGAGACAGCTATATCTGTCGGAATGGAAGGGAACTGACTGTTACAAATGAACGGAGAAGTAAAACAGCCAGCGGATATGTCAGTGTAAAAACTTATTACAGAAGTCCAGACTGTACCGGCTGTCCTTATAAAACGGAATGTATCAAGGGAAACAACTGCAAAACACCTATGGAAAAACGTAATAAAGTGCTGATGGTCTCGAAGACGATGAGTCAAAAACGTGCAGAAGATCTGGAACGGATCACAAGTGAGTATGGAACGATGCTCCGTATGAATCGCAGTATTCAGGCCGAAGGTTCATTTGCTGATGTAAAGGAAGACATGAATTTTCGAAGATATCTGTACCGAGGAAAAGCAAATGCACTGGCAGAGAGCATCCTTTTGGCGATGGGACGAAATATCAATAAGCTTCATAGCAAGATTCAGACCGGAAGAACGGGGAGTCATCTTTTTTCATTAAAGACAGCATAGATTTTAATGGTTGAAAACAAAACAGTTTGAAATCAGGCATGCCGAAAGGGATGTCTGGGAATGAACTGTGTTTATAAGGGATGGGGGCGAAATCACAACCGATTTCGCCCCCATTTGGGCATAAAGCAAGGCTGCCGCCCAGCAAAAAAATATTTGCTAGTGCGACAGTCCCTGTTTTCTTTTTTGTCTGAATTTAAAGCTTCGAAGCATTCAAGATATAATTCTCCAAAGCCATTCGGCTAATCTTCCAGGGAGATCCCATGCGGAATCCATTCAGCTTTCCAGTATTAAGTAATTCATAAACTCTGTTCTTTCCCACTCCAAGATACTCAGCAACTTCTGAGACACTTAAAACAGTCAAAATAGAATTTTCTTTCCCTACAGGTACTGGATTAGATGTAGTTGACATAATAGTTTCCTCCTGTCTGATACTGGTTTTTATTTATATGTGAGTAAGGTTAGTTTTGTAAGAAAAAAATACAAGCAGAACAGTTCTGTAAAAATAAAACAGATAGATTTCAAATGTCATATAAAGTTTTTCAAGTCAAAATGTGAAACTGCTTATTTCTGAAAATAAGGTGGGCGCGTCTTCAATCGGAAAAGTCGTAGATGTACTGAATGCGGCTTATGAATGGGCAATTCGCCAGGGGGATATGCAGCAGAACCCAGTGAGATTATGAGGATGATTATGAGGGAGCTATAAAAGTGGACATGTCGAATGAAGATGAGGATGGAATGATAAGGCTTCCAGATGGTGGAACTGTTGACGGTGAAGAGATAAGAGAAAAATTGCGAGAAAATGATATTAGTTATATTCAAAAAGTAAGACAGTGGGAAGCGGAAGAAGAGGAACGAGAAAAGTGGGATGATTTTTGGAACAGAAGGGCTGCTGAAGCACAATACTCATAAGCTAGGCACTTTTATATAGGATGCGTTGAATTGGATAAAATATGGCTCTATATAGTTGAAAAATACTATATGGAGCTTTTCGCATATATATTGGATTTCACTGGAAAAATTGTACTGAGGATATAGACAATAAATGATATAATTTTCATGTATAATAACAGGAGGTGCGTATTATGTTTGCTATGCAGGAAACTATCAGACCATCATCGGATTTAAGAAATCATTATAATGAAATCTCAAGGCAGTGCCGTGAGGGAAAACAAGCTGTTATCATAACTGTAAATGGAAGAGGCGATACGGTGTCCTTGTCCTATGAAGAGTACAAGAATATGAAATCAAGAATAGAATTGCTTGAAATCCTTGCTGAAGCAGAAGACGATGTAAAGAATAGTCGTGTTGCGCCGATCAATGAAACCTTTGATGATTTACGTGCCATGTTGCAGGGATGAACTTGAAATATACTGACCAAGCCATAGAGGATGCTAAAAAGGTCAAAACAACGTCCTGAATGGCTTGGGAAGGCTCTAACAGTCGAAATAACGGTAAAGAAAATACTTGAAACTATATCGCACAAGAGATACAATAAAGTAAGAAAGGGTGATGAGATGGAAAGAACGTTATACCATGGCTCACAGATCATTCTGGAAAAACCGGAATATGGAAAAGGTGCAAGAAACAATGATTATGGGAGAGGGTTCTACTGTACCGAGGAAATAGAACTGGCGAGAGAATGGGCATGTGCAAAACAGACAAATGGATATGTCAATCAATATAAGCTGGATTTTGAAGGACTTCGGGTGCTGAATCTGAATAATGGCAAGTATAATATTCTGAATTGGCTTGCATTATTGGCTGCCAATAGGACATACTGGCAGAATGGAAGCATTGCAGAAGAGGGGAAAAGATACCTGAAAGAACATTTTTTGCTGGATATTTCAGATTATGATGTGATTATAGGATATCGGGCGGATGACTCTTATTTTTCATTTGCACAGGATTTTGTAGCCGGGGTAATTTCGTTACAGAAGCTTTCGGAAGCTATGCGGCTTGGGAAACTTGGGGAGCAGATTGTCTTGAAAAGTCCGCAGGCATTTGAAAAAATCCAATATGTAAAAAGTGAACCGGTTGACATGCAGGCGTACTATATAAAGAAAATAGAGCGGGAGCGTACCGCCAGAAAAGAATATCGAATGAGTAAACGACAGAAAGCAGAATTAAACGAACTGTTTATATTGGATATTATGCGAGAGGGAATGGAAAATGATGATCCACGCTTATTCTGAGGATTATTTGAATAATGCACAAAAAATACTTGGAGATATGATGGACTATGCGGTAAATACTTATGAGTTTTCTCCGAATCAGTTTTATGAGATGTTTCTGGTATCGGATGTGTCAATGCAGTTTCAGACGGGAAATCCGACTTATATAGCAGGAAAGACCGGGTGTGAGCTGGTAAAAGAAGTGATTCGGAAATCTGGTCTGTTGATTCCGGAACTGGAAGATGAAATGTATCTGGATAAATCTCCAGAGTACTGGTGTGGCTGGGCTCTGGCCTATTATCAATGGTGCACAGGGCGAAGCTTCATGAAAATCTATCATGTGGTCTCAATCGAAGAGATTTTAAACATGTATCCAGTTTATCACGAAATGGATATTTCCAGATTTGTGGAAACCATAAATGAAAAATGGGATCAGTACTATGTGGAAACCAATTTGAAGCGGCTTCGGATGCTATCCGGTCTGTCACAGAGCGAGCTGGCAAAGAGGAGTGGTGTGGCGCTTCGTCAGATCCAGCTTTTTGAACAGCGTCAGAGAGATATTAACCATACAAGGGCGATTGATGTGTTGAGGCTGGCAAGAGAACTGGGATGTAAAAGTGAAGAACTGCTGGAAATTTAAAAACTGTAGGGAAAATATTACAAAAACAAACATGGCTTTTTGTGCAAAAGGTAGAAAAAGTAGAATTTTGGCGATTTTTAGCCGATTTTCTTCATTTTTCCTGTTTTCAGCACCTTTGGGAGGCAACGTCATTTTAAATTGACCTATAATCGCTCCAAAATTGACCTATCACATCTGAAAACCACCGAAAATGCAGTAAAAATCAGTAAGCCAAATAAGGAAAAAATTGCCTTTCAGAGCCACAAAAAAAGAATCTCAGAAAAATTTTAAAAGTCCCGCAAAGCCAGTAAACACGCGGCTTCCGGGACTTTCATAATACGAAAAAAGCACCTCATCTGAGGTGCTCCATTTAGCAGGGCTACAAGGATTCGAACCTTGAAATGACGGAGTCAGAGTCCGTTGCCTTACCATTTGGCGATAGCCCTATGTGTCTTAACAAGTCGTTTCTCGCTTGCGACATGTTGTATTATATATCAATGCATATATAAAAGTCAACCCCTTTTTTCAAATTTTTTTAAAAATTTATTCAATTTCTGTGAAGCCTTGATTTTTCGGGGAAAAATTAAGATTTCGCTTTTCTTTTTCCTGTGCATTTTGAGATGAATGTGTTATAATCAAGCAAAATATACGGAATCGCATAGGTCGCTGGCGGGAAGCTTTTGGAGTTTTTTTTCGACACACTCTAAGGTAGTAGTGCCAGAAACTTTTTTACTTTATAAGAAATTACTTCGCTTTGTTCCTGTGAGTCTATGGTTACCGTATAAAATTTTTATAATTAAACAGCCTGTCTGGAGCCTGTTTAAAATTATTCAGGTAATTGGTTCTCAGACTGGCCTCATTAATAAGGAGAATAAACATGAGAGCAAATAACCTGACTCTGCTCACGGATCTCTATGAACTTACCATGATGCAGGGGTATTTTAAGAACCCAACTGACCAGACTGTCGTATTCGACATGTTTTACCGTGATAACCCATGCGGAGGCGGTTTTGCTATCTGTGCAGGACTGGAGCAGGTAATTGAATATATTGAGAATCTGAGATTTACAGACGCAGATATCGAATATCTTCGCGGTCTTTCCATTTTTGAGGAGGATTTTCTGGAATATCTTCGCTCCTTCCATTTTACCGGCGATATTTATGCCATCCCGGAAGGCACTGTTATTTTCCCAAGAGAGCCAATGGTGAAAGTGGTAGCACCGATTATGGAAGCTCAGCTTGTGGAAACTGCGATTTTGAACATTATGAACCATCAGAGCCTGATCGCTACTAAGGCAGCACGTGTCTGCTATGCGGCGAAAGGTGACGGAATCATGGAGTTCGGTCTTCGCCGTGCCCAGGGACCGGATGCTGGTATTTTTGGAGCCCGTGCAGCTGTGATCGGTGGTTGTGTCGGAACATCCTGTGTGCTTACTGGTCAGATGTTTGACGTGCCAGTGCTTGGAACCCATGCACATTCCTGGATCATGAGCTTCCCGGATGAGTACACTGCATTCAAGACCTACGCAAGAATGTATCCGGATGCATGTATTCTTCTGGTAGACACTTACGACGTGCTGAAATCCGGTGTTCCCAATGCAATCCGTGTATTTGAGGAAATGCGGGAGGAGGGAATCCAGCTGAAAAAATATGGTATCCGTATCGACAGCGGTGACCTTGCTTACCTTTCCAAAGAGGCATATAAAATGTTATCGGCAGCTGGTTTTGATGATGCGACCATTTCCGCATCCAGTGACCTTGACGAATATCTGATTGAGAGCTTGAAAGCCCAGGATGCCAAGATTAATTCCTGGGGCGTTGGAACACGTCTGATCACTTCCAATGATAATCCGGCATTTGGCGGTGTATACAAGCTGGCAGCAGTGAAAAATCCTGAGACAGGTGAATTTGTTCCGAAGATCAAGCTTTCTGAGAACACAGCTAAGGTAACAAACCCTGGAAATAAGACAGTATATCGTATTTACAGCAAGTCCACAGGCAAGATTAAAGCTGATTTGATCTGTCTTGCTGACGAGAAACTGAACCCAGATGAAACTATGGTAGTATTTGACCCGGTTGACACCTGGAAAAAAACTAAGATTCTGGGCGGCACTTACGAGGTTCGTGAGCTTCTGGTTCCGGTTATTAAGGAGGGAAAACGCGTTTATACGTCTCCGTCAGTAATGGAACTTCGCGCAATCTGCCAGAAGGAACAGAGCACTCTCTGGGACGAGTCCAGACGATTCTCCAACCCACAGAAAGTTTATGTGGATCTTTCTCCGAAGCTTTTTGAGGTGAAGAGAGAGCTGATCGAGGAGATGAGCCGAAAGGATCTGGAGTTTGAGGAAGAGTAAACATAGAAAAAATAATAAAATATAAATAAAGTGGCATACCCTCTATCATTGTGTTAGAGGGTAGTGCTTTTTTTGGAGAAAATAATGAGCTATATTTTCGAACTTGCAAAAAAAGAAGAAATACGAGATGGTTCAGTATCCATTTGGATATGGTCTCAGCTACACAACCTTCTCCGAAGAAATGTCTGATTTTACAGATAATGGCGACACTTTAACATTCAATGTGGACCGTAACCAATATTGGTGATGTTGCTGTTGATTCTGTTGGAAAAGTTGGCACACAGGATTCCGACGGTACTTCCGGATTGAATGACTGGTACTACTCCACAGAGCTTCTGATCGCACAGAGCTGAAATAAGGATCTGGCTGAAGAGGCATAATTAAATAAGGTCAGACTTGAAAGTCTGACAAAACAGAAAGACTCCGTTCGATATGAAAATAACATATTGGGTAGGAGGCTTTTTTCGTATATTCGATTTGAAAAATGTTTCGAATCCAAATGCTGTCATAGCTTTGGCGAAAGGAAAAAAAAGAAATTTAAAAATTTTAAAAAAAATTTTATTTTTTTAAAACCTGCTGTGTCCCTTGCTCGTCTATATATCAGAGAGAGGGAAAGGAAACGTTGTCGTTTACCGGAATCCCAGATTGTTAAAATGAAGGAGGATTTATACATGCAGGAAAATTTGAAACAGTATCTTGAAAGAAACGAAGCAGACAGAAAACAGTTTCTTCGTATGTACCACATCGGAACCAGGTTACAGGAGTTTGGAAAAAATGCGCTGCTGCTTTTTTTCTCAGAGCAATCCAAGGTGGAGCTGTTTGTACATCTGTTTATTCTGCTCATAGTGGGTGCATATTTCCCGGCCCGGCTTTTCCTGAAAGTGCATATCGGGTTTAATCTGGGTCTGTATGCTCTGGGAAAATTTTACTTCCGCAGAATCTGGGGCAGAAAACTGGATGACATGCAACTGGAATGCCAGGAGCGGCTGAATGAATTTGCAGACCAGCAGTATCAGGAAAAACGGATCGTAAAAAATAGGGAGCTTTGCGGTGAGGACTATGTGGTATTCGGAGACGATACCGTAGTCAAAAACAATTGCATACTGAGTTCTATCGAGGCAGGATGTGATCCGGTTGCCATTTACTGTCTGGCAGACAGCAGCGCGAATGCAAATTACAACTGCAATCGCCCGAATTTTACGGACATGAAATCTAAGGTAGCCTCCCTGGAATTCAATAAACGGTTTGGGGTTCTTGTGAAAAAGAACTGGGAAAGAGAGGGAATGAAATTCCTGTCACCTACCAGACAACTAAACATGATCCGCTCTACAGACTTTGAAGATGTTTCAGAAATCACCATTGAGAATGGAAGAGTTAAAGTAACTATGCCGAAAGAACACATCAGCCGCCCATACACCGATGTGAACGTGTATTTCTGTCAGGCGCTGGAAAAACCGTTTAAAGAGGTAGCAAACTACTGCACCAGTATGCGGGTAATGGCTGACAGAATGTACGGCACCTACACCCGGGTTGCAGAAATCCTGCAGGATTAGAGCGTGCCTGAAAATCATTCCTGCAATCTGCACGCTCCACTTTGCAGTGTATTACATACGAATTGGGTTGTTGCAACTTGGGCTTAGTTGCTGATTCTTATTAACTGCGATGTTGCCGAAGAGGGCATATTAATTTAAAAGACAAAGGAGAATAAACTTATGAAAACCATCATTTTTTTAATCATCGTAATCCTCGTTGTAAAATACATCATCACCACCAGAAACTACTTCAACAGTCTGAGTCAGGCTATCAAGCACGAAAATTCCAACATCGGAGTAGCCATTTCTAAAAGAACTGCATGCCTGAAAGATGCGCTGCAGATTGTAAAAATGAGCTACGACAAAGAAGTTGCTGGTATCGAGAAGCTGACTGTCGGTGATAAATTGGAGAGACTTTCCTATCTGGGACAGAAGTATCCGGAACTGCAGTCCATCAGTGGTTATCAGAATGCCATGAATCAGGCATTTTCCCTGAATAGTGACATTTCCGCTGCAAGAGAGCTGCTGAACGGAAACATCCGCGAGTACAATACCGCAATCACCAACTTCCCAGGCTCCCTTATTGCTTCTGCTTTTGGCTACACAGAAGAGAAGTTTATCGACGAGGAAAGCTATGAGGAGAACAAAAAAATTGATAAATCGGAGGTGGATTTCAGCCAATTCTGAGACAGGAGGTGAAATGCTTGAATGATAGTGAACTGAAAAAGCTGATTTCCAATGCGGCAGCCTGTCTGCCGGTACCATGGGAACAGCTTTGGGTGATTTTTCAGAAGGTGATACAGCAGAGTCAGGATAAGAAGCGGATTACCAAGGAAAAACAGAAAGATTTTAATAATCCGCCGTATTAGTATCTTGATTTGTAAACTGCAAAATGGTAAAGTTTACTTATCTACATTAGTTTTAATTTAGGGAGAAGAGAAATGAGATGCAATAAATGCGGACGTGAGAACAGGGATGACGTCAGGTTTTGTATATATTGCGGAAACAAGTTTGAAGAAGAAAAAGAAAAGAAAGACTTGCTTAAACGGGCAAGAAGTAAAGATCAGCAGGCACTTGCTGAGATTTACAGCCAGAGTTGTTCCGCCGTATACCGCGTGATCAGGGTCCTGGTGAAGGATGAAGATACGGTGAACGACCTGGTTCAGGATACATATGTGAAGGCTTTTTCCAGGCTGGATCAGCTTCAGGATGAGGCGAAGCTGGTTCCCTGGCTGAAAATGATCGCCAACAACACAGCCAAGGACTGGCTGAAGAAGTGCAAGCCTGTGTATTTTAATGAGCTGGCTGGCGAGTCTGACGACACAGACGACCTTTCCTTCGAGGAGAACATTGAGGACGAAAATATTGATCTGAATCCGGAAATGGCAATGGACAGGCGGGAAGTGAGCCGCCTTGTCATGGAGATCCTGGATCAGCTGCCGGAAGACCAGCGAATAGTTATCGGTATGTTTTACTACGAGGAGATGTCGGTAAAAGATATCGCAGAGGTGCTTGGAGTCAGTGACAATACCGTCAAGAGCCGTTTGAATTACGGACGGAAGAAGATTAAGGAACTGGTGCTGGATCTGGAGAAAAAAGGTACCAGGCTGTACAATGTGGCACCATTTGCATTCTTTATTTATCTGCTTCGCTGTATGGAGAAGTCACCGGCAGAAGTGCCGGAAATGGGAATGCTGGACCGGATTCTGGGAAAAGAAAGCGGAAAAGGCGCACCGAAATCTGGGAAAAAGGTCGAGAATGGTACGGCGAAAGCCTGGAAAGCAGAGAACTCCGCAGCGAAAGCTAGAATGACAGCCGGGAAAGCGGCATCTACAGCAGGAAAAGTCGGAAAGGCAGCAGGAACTGTAGCTGGTACTGCGGCGAAGCGGGCTGGAATGAAGGTTGCGGCATGGATACTTGCAGGAACCATTGGAACAGGCGGAGTTGCATATGGAGTGGTGAAAAATGCGGATAAGATTCCGTTTCTGCCGAAACAGGAAGAAACAGCCAGTGTGAATTCGGAAGAGGCGGCAGCTTTACAGAGTGAAGAGGCGGTGGAAGGAGAAAATGTTACAGATGTAACAGGGGTACCGGAAATTGCGGAGTCACTGGAAGCTACCGAAATGCCAGAAGTAACTGCCCCTCCGGAACCAACAGAGGAACCTGAGCTGACAGCGACGCCAGAGCCAACAGCAACTCTGGAACCGACAGCCACTATAGAGCCTACACAGGAACCGGAATCCACAGAAGCAGCTGAGGCAGAGAATGCTATAGTGCCAATCGCACAGGGAACCTACGGCGACAATATCCAATGGTACATCGACCAGGAAAACACTTTGATCGTGGTTGGAACTGGTGCTATTGCAGATGTGGATAACATGGATGCTGCACAGGAAAAACCTTCCTGGAGGAATTACTCAGATCAGATACACAGAATTGTGATTGGTGAAGGAATTACATACATTGGGAAATGTACATTTGGAATCGGGGAGCTGATTGAAGATATTACAATGGCAGACACGGTAACTGAAATTGGAGCCTATGCATTTGGCGGTGTGCCGAACCACCATAGCGCATATGAAAGCAAAGTTACCGTAACCTTATCCCAATCATTAGAAAAAATTGATTACTATGCATTTGCATTTTCAGATGTAAGCTCCATTACATTACCAGATAGTGTAAAAGAAATTGGAACCGGAGCGTTTCGAAGGTGTTACGAATTAGAAACCCTTACAATTGGTGAGAACTCACAACTGGAAACTATTGGAAGTCAGGCATTTACGGAATGCCCGCTGAGTTCAGTGCAGCTTCCTGAGAATCTCCACTGTATAAAGAGTGAAGCCTTCGGGTATGGCAATTTCCCAAGTGAAATGACGTTCTCAGATCAGCTGCAGGAATTGGGATTAAGAGCTTTTGGAACTACCAGTACAGGGCTGAATACAGTATATTTTACAGGAAATGCGCCGGTGATCACAGATGACCGTATTGCGAAAGGTGACGATGCGGTATTCCCAGATGGAACTGCTACCGTATATTATCCACAGGGAAACAGCACCTGGGATGGCTATGATTTCTCACAGCTGGCAAAATATGCGCAGTTTATTGCTTACGATCCTGCACAGAAACCAGAAAATACAGCGGCGGTGCAGGCGAGCGGAGATACGACAATGTATTATTCTACGCTGCTGCGTGCTCCATCAGAGAATTCCGAAATGCCAGGAACAACAGCTGTTGAAGTAGATGGCAATTCTATTACGTTCTACGCATCCTTCTATAAGAATGCTACAATACCATTTGCATATCAGGATGCAGAGTTCGTTCCATTTGGAGAGGTTACTTTTGAAATAGCAGATGATATGAAGAGTTGCTATTGGGAAGCTGATGAGGCGTACTGGTCAACAAAAGAGGATGGAATCAGAACTTGCAAGATGTTGAGCGGTCTGGTTTGTACATTGAAAGTTGTAAATGGGATAATAACAGAAATGTCCTTTAACAGTTAAGGGATTGTTATGGAATCATTGAGTTATAGACAGAAAAAACTAATATAGTCAGCGTGGCACCTACTTTGTAGTTACCAGACTCATGTACTCAAGTGTGTTTGAAAAATTGTTTTCGCAATCTGTAAGCTCTATTTTGTAGAAAACCTTTTCAAATATGTTTTGGTTCTTGTAAAAGTTATTAAAATGTATATGATTGATTTTATCATATAAAAAAGAAATGTAGGCATTGGCGAAACACCTACAAAAGAAACAGAAAGAGAGGAAAAACGTTATGTTAAAAGAAAAAGTGGCAAAAATGATGAAACTGGCTGCCGCTAGTATGATGCTCGCACTCGGCGTGGCTGCAGTGGCACCAGCGGCGACGGTACATGCGGATATGTTACAGGAAGTAGAGCCGAACGGTAATCCGGCGGAAGCTACGTCACTCCCATTAAATACATGGATAACAGGGACAACAGAAAGAAGTTCTGATGAAGATTGGTATACAATCATAATTCCACAAGCAGGAGTTTCCCAGATTGAAATTGAACCTACTATTGAGAATGTTACAAGTTCAGAGTGGAGCGTTAATGTATATGATGCAGATAGACGCTGGCTTATTGGAGCTAGCTATTTAAGAACTTATAAATCGGTAAAGATAGGATTAGCTCCAGGTAAATATTATGTAAAAGTTGCCGCATCATGTTATGCTGGAATCAATGCAACCTATAATTTAAAAGCGAACTTTGAAATATCTGATTCTTGGGAGAAAGAAATATATTATGGTGATAAAAACATTGTAAATGCAAATGATATTCAGACGAATAAAATATATTCTGGAATTATATATTGCAATTCAGATGTTGATTACTATAGAGTTAGGCTAAATGGAAAAAATAATATTTCTGTTAGATTTACCATTGATGATACTGTTTCTAATCCAGGAGAATGGAATGTTGATGGAATTGAGTATAATAGCAGAAATGCCTTGAAAGGTTATCATTATTTGGGAACAAATGAGACAATAAATATGGGACAGTGTACTGGAGATGCTATAATTAAAATTTCTTATGCAAGTTATTCAGTTGGTCAGATTTACCATATTCAGGTTACTGCAACTCCAGTTGTTACAGCAACTCTAACTCCTACAGTAACTCCGCAGCCAACCAACCCAAGCAATAACAATCCAACCACCACCGTCCAGAAACCATCCGCAACCAAGATCACTTCCATCAAACCTGGCAAGAAACAGGCTACCATTCGTTGGAAGAAAGCAAGCAACGCTACTGGATACTATGTATATCGCAGCACAAAAGCAAAAGGCGGCTACAAGAAAATTGCAACTGTAAACGGAAAGACAACTTACAAAGATAAGAAAGCCCTGAAGAGCAAGAAAACTTACTACTATAAAGTAATTTCCTACAGAAAGAACGGCTCCAAGGTGCTGAAATCCAAAGCATCTGGTTACAAGAGAGTTAAAATTAAATAAGGTAACTGTAGAGGTACTGAGCAGTTACGAAAAAAATATAAGCATTCCAGGCTGTAAAATATGCGGATAGCTTATAAGCAAAGCAGCTCAGCTTGGGTTCTTAACTTGCTTTATCAGAAGTAAGGACCTGAGCTGAAATGCTGTTAATCTGTTGCCGTTCTATGGTGGTGGCAGATTTACCAGAAATGAAAAGTTACAGGGAGGAAACAATCATGTTTTGTCCGAATTGTGGCAAAGAAATAAAAAATCCCAAAGCCTTTTGCCCGGCTTGTGGTACTTCACTGGAGAAATATAAAGCGGCCTTTTCTCAGGAGATGACAGATCAGGAGCAGGATGCAGAAGGAACTACGGAGTTTGAAGAAAACGACAACTTAGAACCCGAAGAGACTTATAATAAAACGGTCGGGGAGTCAGATGATGAACCTGAGGAAAAAACACACAAAGCATATATTTCAGAAGATGTCCCGGCGAGAGCGGGTAAACCTCCAAAGAAAAAGAAATCCGGTTTTCCCAAGGCGCTTCTGCTAATTCCAGTAGCAGCAATCGTGGCCATGTTCGTTTATACACAGTTTGATTTTGGTGGAAATAAAAACAGCACGGATGTAGCGAAGAATATAAATCTGGAGAAGTCTTCCGGCGCTGGTTCAGAAAAAGGACAGGCTTCTGTTGCAGAACCAACCGCGATGCCGGAACCGACAGCAACCCTTGTGCCAACCGCAACTCCGGAACCGACAGCGACCCTAGCTCCAACCGCAACCCCAGAGCCGACAGCAACTCCGGTTCCAACGGCAACTCCGGCTCCAACAGCAACCCCAGTTCCAACCGCGACTCCGGAGCCAACAAAAGTCCTGCTTCCGACAGCAACTCCAAGTCCAACTCCAGGTGCAGAACCGGCGCCTGCGGACAACCAGCCCCAGGCTGCCACAGAACCGTCAGTAAATGCAGGTGCAACTGCACTGCGCAGTGATTTCTACAAAGATGGACAGATCACCGGAACTGATCCGGATTACATCATCCCAGACAGCCTGAACCGCTATCTTACAGCTGATGACCTTTCCAATTTAAGTGCAAAAGGCCTGTGCTTCGCAAGAAACGAAATGTTGGCACGAATGGGAAGAGGTTTTAATAATCATGAATTGCAAGATTACTTCAATTCCATGTCATGGTATCAGTGTACGATGAATCCGTCAGATTTCGACAACAGCGTGCAGATCCCTGATGTTGTAAGTGCAAATGCGGCGTTGATGAAATCCCTGGAAGAACCTATGGGAATGTATATTCCGTGGAAGTAATCAGTCATAAAAATCTCAGACTGCTGTCACATAAGGATTTCATAAGCAGAAGATATTCTCATGAATTTGAGTGAATCGTTGAAAAATTCCTGATAGTGTTTGAAAAAGAATCCAGGGCAGCCAGGTAGTTGAGAAAGCAAATTAATAAGAAAAACAGGTGATTGAAATGAGAAAATGCAGTAACTGTGGCAATGAACTCAACGAAGAAGTTCAGTTTTGCCCTTATTGTGGAAGTAAACAGGAAAATCGTGAAAATTACAAAGATTCTGTAGAAGTAAGATTCTGCATTGGATGTGGAAGACGGTGGAAAGAAGACGACCAGTTTTGCCCTGTGTGTGGAAAAAAGCGTGCAGAAGATCCGCTGGCTGAAGCCGCAACAGAAGAATACACCGAAAAAGCTCCTGCAAAAATAAGAAAACCCGCCAGTTCAGCCGCCAACCCCATCAGTGACATCCTGGGAGACAAGGTGCTGGACTCCAATTTACTGAAAATTCTTGGAATTATATTTTGTGTAGTCTATGCCTATAACTCCCTGAGTCATCTGGGATATCTGGCATCTGATATGGGCTCCTTTAAATTCCTTGGAGTTGTATTGACCGTGATCTATGCATGGTGTGCTGCAATGTGTTTCGCAGTGGCATTCCGCTGCAAACAGGAATACGCCCCAACCCTTTTCCTGGCACTGGCAGGCGGCGAAATTCTTAGAGGAATTTTTGCCATTATGGAAATCTATCAGCTCAAAGAGTACCAGAGCTGGAATACATCCATTATGATATATTGGCCGCTGGCTGACAGTATTGTGGTAGTTGTTGGTGGATATTACCTTATGAAACGTGAGGGAATGCTTGAATGGCAGGAAGGCTGGCAGTTGATGGATTATGTGAAAGACATTCCGGTCATGCTGAAGCAGGTTTTCCCGAAAAAAGGTACAAGCGAGGCGGAAGCCTGGAAGAAAGAGAAAAAACCTCTGGCACAGCCAAAAACTGAGGCAGAAAAAGTGCTGCTGATTGTAAAAGACAATCTTTTCCTGGCATTTGGTGTATTGTATACAGTGAAAGTGGCATATAATATATTGGCTTCCTTCTCAATTATGAAGCTGACAACAGGTATTTTTTCCATCCTGACTTGCGTTGCAATCTGGCTGATCTATTCCAGTGGCCGCAAAGGAACTCTGACCTCATCTGGCTTTACTATTTCCGGCGTAATTGCCTGGATAAAGGTAGTGGGACATGGTCTGATCGGTCTTGGTCTGATTATGATCGTTGGAAACATAGACGGTATGTTATGTTTGGGAGTTCTGGTGGTTGCAGCACTGGACGTTTATTATTGGTGGTGCATCGCGAATATTTTGTGGACCATGAGAAAGAACGTGATGGGTGGCTGCCAAGAAATAAATGTGGGCAAGTATCCGATCGTGATCCTGGTTTTGAATGTGGTTAAACAGGTGCCTGGAATCATTATGATGGGAGCTATGCAGCTTGGTGGCAATATGTTGCTCCATGCATTGTATAATCTTGAGTATTCCAGTTTCGGAGACACATATAGTATGCTTGGAGGAGAAATGTACAACATGGTTTTGGGCATGCTGGAAAAAGCACTGGGAATTAATTCTAACGTAGTAATGGCCCTGATCCTGGCAGCAATCCCAGTTCTGGAGATCCTTCTGTTAAGAAAGCTTCGCGCTTATAGGTCAGAGGAATTTGCTGATTGATAAGGGGATACATATTTGCAAAGGAGATAGGAAACATGGATTCTGAAAAAATAGAGAAAACCGGAACGGACACAGAAGAGCTTACAAAAGAACAGAAGCTGGCTGAGATTGAGAAATTGAAAAAGACGATTTCTGAGGCAGAGGGAAATCTGGAAAATATTTACAGTGAAATTGGAAAAAGCGTTTATCAGAAGTATAAAGAAGCCCCGCTTCCGGAAGTGGAAGAGCAGCTGAAATCCGGTCAAAACCTGGAGGCTGCCATCGCTTCCTGCAAAACTCGCATTGAGTCTCTGAAGGAGAGACCAAAATGCCCGGTATGCGGCGCCGAAGTCACCGACAACATGCTCTACTGCTATAACTGTGGTGAAAAACTAAACTCCGCTCCCGAGAGAAAACGCAAACACATTTACTGCCGCCACTGTGGTCAGCAGTTGGAAACTGAAAGTGCTTTCTGTACAGCGTGTGGGAAGAAAGTGGACATGTAAATACTGTAAAAAAGTTTTGGAAAAGAGAAAAATACAGGTAAATTTAAGAGGATTCCTGGAGGCAGGAGAATTATAAGAAGGGAAACAAAATAAAGTAAGTCTAAATGGGGCGATGTATCAGCGGAAACGATACATTCGCCCCATTTTTTGTTGAAATTAATCAGAAAAGTGCAGAAAAAAACATAGTGTACAGAATGTAAAAATGGTAAACTGTAGGAAAGGAAATTTTTTACAGGAGGAGTGTATGAAAAAAAGAAAATCCATTGGTCTGTGGGTGGGAATCTGTCTTCTGCTTCTGGGAATACTGGGCGTTGTAAATGTTTTTGCTGCAGTGACAGAGGGAAAGGCAGGGGAAACACTTACTGGGGAGTATGCAGTGATTATTAATACGGATACATCTGATTCGAGGAGTACAGGCACACTGATCTTTGATGACAGTGGAAGTACTGCGTCAGTTTCAAGTGGAAGTGAGCTTCCCGCAGCCCAAAGCCTGGCCGGGCTGAATGCAGGGAGCACCCGCTCAGTCACTGCGCTGAATGAAAAAAGCGCTATTTCGTCCATTACATCAGCAGATGAGACTGACGATGGTATATCCGTCCAGGCAGCGACTACCACTTATGCAATAGGAGAAGAAAAATATATTTATAGAAGCAATGGCAGCGGCAAGACCTATATATGCATTGGGATTGGTGAACATTGTTATATCTGGATGGACAAAAATATGAAAGCGGATTATGATGCCGCTGGAAAAACATCTCTCATAGCATCAGACATGGCGAGTATTTATGACAGACAGCCCTATCAAATCCTGAAAACACTGGCAGGAGGCGATCTTCCCTGGGAAGATGGATCCGGCAAGCTCTCTATTGTGCTGGAAACCTTAAGCGGCGCAAGTGGTCAGTTTCAGTATGATGAGGGAATTACAGTAATCCATATCAACACTCCGGTGGCAGCATCCTATGTCTCCGGTGAAATGACCAGAAGAAACGGTCTGCTGGTTCACGAGGGACAGCACGCAGTATTCTGGTTGAAAACAAAATTCAATGCCTCCGAGAAATATATGTGGATAAACGAAGGTCTTGCAGTAACGGTCATGGATTATCTGTGGGGCGGTACGGACACAAATGGCTGGATGAACGGAATTGCAGGAAGTACCGCTATTCGTAACGGCTCTTCCTTGATGTATAAGAGTTATCGCGATGATATTGCCCAGGACTATGGAATGCCATACCTGTTTGTCAGATACGTAATTGACCGTATGGCAGGAAGCTATGAGCCTATGGCTGTGTTGCCGAGATTTTATACAGTAGATGCTTCCTCCCTTACCTGTGAAGCTTATCTGGAGAAGGTAACAGGAATTCCGTTTAAAACACTTCTTTCAGATTTTTATACAGCTGTGGCAGCAGGAGAAGCTTCTGGTGTATACAGTTTTCCAGGCGATCGGATAGCGGCAAAAAAGGCATCTGCATTTCCGATATTTTCCGGAGACAGTGGCTCAAAATATTCCATTCCGGCAGCTTCCGCGATCCTTGTGAAACTGAAGGATGGAAAATTTACAGTCCCATCTGATGGGGAAAGCGGAATTGTTTATCGTGTAATAGGAAGCCGGACTTCATCTGTGAAACCGGCTGGCGGAAATGGTACAAGCAGCAGTCCTTATCAGATCGATTCTCTGGATGATCTGAATTTGATCGAGGAAAATCAGGGTGCATATTATCAGCTGACCTCAGATATTCAGACACAGGGAAGAATTAATTTTACCATCTCTTATTTTGGTGGAACGCTGGATGGAAATGGACATACGATCTATGGACTGAAGAAGCCTCTGATAGCCATGAATCAGGGGAAAATCAGGAATCTGCGCGTAGCTGCAGATTTTGATGATGATATGCAGAACGTGCAGGGAGTCATCACACAGTACAATGAAGGAAATATTGAAGACTGTATGGTGACAGGAACAATCAGCGGATATATGGGCGGAAACGGAGCTGTTGTATATCCGGAATTTGGTGGAATTGCAGGTGAAAATGCACTTGCCGGAATTATTTTTGGCTGCACATCAAAGCTGAATGTTAATTTGACAATGGCTCCTATGAAAAGCTGGGTAGGTGGAATTGCAGGTCTGAACATTGGTACTATAAGCAAGTGTGTCAGCACCGGTACGATTCGTGTTACCCAGACAAACGGAAACGAATATCCGGTCTATGTGGGCGGAATTGCGGGAGAAATCCAGAAGTTTGGGGGCATGGGCGGTGTGCTCAAAGAATGCCTCCATGCAGGAAAAATCACAGTAACTGCAGCAAACAACCGTGTAGGACAGATGTGTGGAACTGCTGCTGATAATGTACTCAGCTCTTCTTACGGTTTAAGCGGACATGTGCTGAACTGTTATGGAAAGAGTGGAGAGGGGAATCTTGTCGGCGGAACTGATGCTTCCATTGGAACAGGTGGACTTCTCACAGAGGCACAGATGAAAGATTCCAAATCTTACGTGGGCTGGGAGTTTGGAACTGACTGGAAGATTTCAGAGGATGGTTTGCCAGAGCGGGTGGAGAATCCGGAGATTACTTCATTGGAGGTAAAAAACAACTGGACTTCCTGTTACGTGGGAGAAAAACCGTGGTATTGGGGCAGGCTTTTGATAAATGGTACAACTTATTCTGAGATTACAGCCGATATGATAAGCGGCTTTGACAGTTCTGCTGAAGGAACTACTCATGTTTATGTAGAATATAAGGGCAAACAGGTTGCTTATTCAATGGAAGTTGTTGCGCCGAAAACCAGTGATATCAGCAGCATTGTAATATCAGGACAGCCGAAGAAATCTTATGTGGAAGGAGATGTATTCAATCCATCCAGAGCCAGCATGTATGCAACGATTGGTGGTCGTCCAGCTTATATTTACAGTGGATTTACCTATGACAAAACAGGCCCACTGAAAACCTCGGATACTCAGGTTACTTTTGATTACTTTGGAGCAAAAATACCGTGGGCGATTACGGTTGCAGCGAATGCACCAGCGGCCTTGACTATGCTTGCAGCTCCTGAGAAACTGAATTATGTAGCAGGAGATAAACTCAATCTGACCGGAGTGAAGCTTCAGATTACATATAGCAATGGAAAAGTATCGCCGGTTATTACAGGGGCTGATCTGAATACTTATGGAATACATTTGGCGCTTGGAAGTGGAAGCGGTTCATCGGCAGTGATTGATAATGGCAGAATAACAGAGTCATCAGATAATGGAAAAGATCTTATTGCTTATGCGTCTGATAAGCTGCCGGGAGAATATGGTGCCGTGATCGCTGTGCTTGGAACAATGAGTGTAACAGAACCATTGGCGATTACAGATACTGAGCTGTACGCGGTTACAGGAACTGGAAAAGAGCAGTGGATATATTCAGGCTTTGTTACAGGTGGAAGTGGTAAGTATGAAACTCAGGTTGTTTCTGAGAATTTACCAGCTGGTTTAACTGTCTTTGCGGTTCCTGGCGGAGGCTCTTATGGAAGTAAATATTTTACTTTTTCCGGAACTATCACTGCACCAGTGGGAATTTATGAGTCACAGTATAAAATTGTGGATACAGGAACAAAGGCAGTTTTGCCAGTCACAATAAAAATTATAGTGACGGCTTCTAATGAGGCAAGATTTTATAGTTTTGTACTTAACAAGGCGTTTAATTCCCAGTTAAAAGAGGATGTTGTTGGGGAAATTGATAATGAGAACCGTAAGATTACGCTGCGGTTGCCAAAAGGAACTGATGTTACCAGGCTGGCACCGAATATTGATTATGGTTCTGGTACAGGAACAGCGGTGGCAGATGAGTTTACCAGTGGAAGATCTCATGATTTTACAAATCCGGTACAGTATGTTCTGACAGCACCAGATGGCGTAACGAAGATAACATATACGGTTACAGTTGTTTTTTACGATGAAACGCAGGGTGGTTCCGGGGAAACTGAGCATACGCATACCTGGGATGCCGGAGTTATAACGAAAGAGGCTACCACTTCAAGTACAGGAATTAAGACATATACCTGTACTGTGTGCCAGAGCAAGCGCGAAGAAGAAATTCCGAAGTTGGTTGTTTTACCGACGAATACGCCGGTGCCAACGGCAACGCCGACAAACACGCCGGTGCCAACGGCAACGCCAACGAACACACCGGTGCCAACGGCAACGCCAACGAATACGCCGGTGCCAACGGCAACACCGACGAATACGCCAGTGCCAACGGCGACACCGACGAATACGCTGGTGCCAACGGTAACGCCTACGAATACGCCGGTGCCGACGGCAACGCCAACGAATACGCCAGTGCCAACGAATACGCCGGTGCCAACGGCAACACCGACAAACACGCCGGTGCCAACGGCGACACCGACAAATGCGCCGGTGCCAACGGCGACGGCGACGCCGACAAACACACCGGTGCCAACGGCGACGCCAACGAATACGCCGGTGCCAACGGCAACGCCGACGAATACGCTGGTGCCAACAGCAACGCCAACGAATACGCCGGTGCCAACGGCAACACCGACAAACACACCAGTACCAACGAACACGCCAGTGCCAACGAACACACCGGTACCAACAAACACACCAGTACCAACGAATACGCCGGTGCCAACGGCAACGCCAACAAACACGCCAGTGCCGACAAACACACCAGTACCAACGAACACACCGGTGCCAACGGCAACGCCGACGAACACACCAGTGCCGACAAACACACCAGTACCAACGAACACGCCAGTGCCAACGGCAACGCCAACGAACACACCGGTACCGACAAACACACCAGTGCCAATGAACACACCGATGCCAACGGCAACACCGACGAACACGCCAGTGCCAATGCCAACGAATACGCCGGTGCCAACAGCAACGCCGACAAATACACCGGTGCCAGCGGCGACACCGGCGAACACACCTGCGCCGACTGGATATAAAGTGGGCACAACAGTGAAACATCCGGCGACAAACGGATATTATAAAGTTACCGCCACCGACACGGTAGAATATATAAAACCGATAAAGAAAAAAGTAAGCACTGTCACAATTCCAGACAGCGTAAACCTAAAGGGCGCGAATTACAAAGTAACCTCAATAGCCTCCAAAGCATTCAAGAGCAATAAATACCTGAAAAAGGCTATCATAGGAAACAATGTAATCCAGATTAAGAGCTATGCCTTTTATAAGTGCACGAAACTCTCTTACGTACAAATTGGCGGTTCAGTAAAAGCGATCGGAAAACAAAGCTTTTATAGCTGCAAAAAGTTAAACGAAATGAGAATCTACACCTCCCGCCTGAAAGCCAAATACGTAGGCTCCAATGCCTTCAAAGGCACTCCATTCAGGATGAAAGTTTACGTCCCAAGGAAAAAGGCAAAGAGCTACAAAACGGTTTTTGTAAAACGAGGCATAAGCAAAAAGATTGTAATAAAGAAGATGTAATATTTGTTTGTGTTATGGGGAGGTTTTCAAAGAAAGCTGGATCTTCAAACATCGAAAAAGCAATAGGCGGTTCAAATTAATGTAACAAGAGAATATATAAGGGACTGTAATAGATGCGTGCTGCGTATGAAGTGACATTCATCTGTTATAGTCCCTTTTCTCTTGACATTTTTCCACGTAATGTGCAAAATAAACTCATAAAGTTCAAACAATTTCAGGAGAAATTATATCATGAGACAGGATTTTTTACACTTAAAAGCACCGGAAAACTGGATCAATGATCCAAATGGATTTATATATTTTAAAGGCAGATATCATCTTTTTTATCAGCATTTTCCCTATGCACCTATGTGGGGAACTATGTATTGGGGACATGCGGTAAGCGATGATCTGGTACATTGGAGCCATGAGAAAATAGCCCTGTTTCCAACAAAGGATTACGACCGAAACGGAGTTTTTTCTGGAAGTGCAGTGGAGAAAGATGGGAAAATGTACCTCTATTATACTGCAAATCGCTATCTGAAAGAACAGGATGAAAATATCCATGTGGCAGATGGAGAATACGAGGAAAGCCAGGTTATGATCATATCAGAAGACGGTTTTCACTTCGATAACTGGAATGGGAAAAAGCAGATCATTCCGGTAATCAGAGATGATGAAACTGCTGATTCCATGGATACCAGAGATCCGAAAGTATGGGAAGAAAATGGCGTTTATTATATGATTCTTGGCAGTACATACAAACATGAAATCGGCAGAGTAATTCTGTATTCCAGCAAGGACGGAGAAAACTGGAGCTATCTTTCCCAGTGCAGAATGAAGAATTACGGATATGTGATCGAGTGTCCGGATATGTTTGAGGTGGATGGACAACGTATATTTACAGGCTGTCCGGTGACTCCTGTCAGGTGTGGGGATAAGATAGAATATGAGGCTGTTTCCGGTTATTGTCTTGCCGATTTTGATACAGAAACCGGCAGGCTGGAGCTGGAGGATAACTACTCGCTGATTGATTACGGCGGTGACTTCTACGCCCAGCAGACCAATCTGGATAAGGATGGCAGAAGAGTTATGATTGGTTGGATCCGCATGCCAGAGGCTGTGACTGGAATGAAAAGTAGTAAAGCTGCTGTATTTTTTGAGCAAAATAGTGATAGAGAAGAAAATGAGAGAGAAAAAATCACACAGTCAACAGATAAAAATCATCTGAAAAAGAGTGATAAAAGTCAGTTGCTAACGGAAGAACGGGTAATTTGGAACGGTATGATGAGCCTGCCGCGTGTAGTAGAAATTGAGAATGGACAGGTTTGTTTTCGGGTTCATCCAAACGTGCGAAAGGGCCTTTCCAGATCACTTTCCAGCCAGGATGCCCTGCGCAGCAGTAACCCATTCTGCATAAAAACAACCCTCCAAAACGGCGACTGTCTGGACATCGGAGGATATCAGATCTCCATGAAAGGCAGAACAATATGTACTGACAGAACAAGAGTATTTCCTCACACAGACAGTAAAAAACTGCATTGCCAGATTCCGGATGCAGGTGAAAAAGCTGATTTGGAAATTTTCGTGGATCCTAATTTGATCGAGATTTTTGTCAATGATGGAGAGTATGTTCTGAGTAATGTAGTCTATGATCTGGGCGTAGAAATTAAGGGTAAAGTACAGAGGATTTTAACCTGGAATGATGAATTATGCTGAAATTAACCTCGAAAATAAAACAGAAAGAGTGTTATAAGCCTGAAAGAAAGTCATAAACTGGAAATGAAAATATGAAATAAAAATATCAAATAAAAAGAAAGCTGTGAAACAAAATGAAACGAATTGATTTTGAAAATGGTACGGTAACCAGAAACATTTTCAGCGCTGCAATCCCCATGCTGGTGGCACAGATACTCAGTCTTTTATATAATATTGTAGACAGAATCTATATCGCCAGAATCCCTGAAGTGGGAACTACAGCGCTTGGCGCAGTCGGTTTATGTTTCCCGTTAATCGTGATTATCACTGCCTTTGCAAATCTGTTTGGCAGTGGCGGCGCTCCTGTTTTTTCTATAAACAGAGGTATGAAAGACAACCAGAAAGCGCAGGAAGTGATGAACACTTCCTTTACTATGGTGTGCGGAAGCGGGATCATTCTGATGATAGCTGGTATGCTTTTTGCAAGACCTCTGCTGGTACTTTTTGGAGCATCTGAGGATGCTTTGGTTTATGCATATCCCTACATGATGATCTACCTGATCGGAACGATTCCATCCATGATCGCCACAGGAATGAACCCGTTTATCAATGCACAGGGATACGCGACAACTGGCATGCTTTCTGTAGCAATTGGTGCAGTCGCCAATCTGATCCTGGATCCATTATTCATTTTTGTGCTTGGTTTCGGAATCAAAGGAGCTGCCATTGCGACTGTTCTTTCCCAGTTCCTATCAGCTGCTTATGTACTACTTTTTCTTGAAAAAAGAGCGGAAATGAAAGCTCGGCTTTTGAAAAAAACAGAGCTGAAAAGCTGCAAAGAGAATGCAAAAAACATTGTCAGTCTTGGTACTGCAGGCTTCATTATGCAGCTGACAAACAGCCTGGTAACCATCTGCTGCAACAATGTTCTGGGGGTCACCGGAGGGGATGTTTACATATCCGTTATGACTATCGTATCCAGTGTCCGTCAGATGGTAGAGACGCCGATTTATGCTATAAATGAAGGAACATCACCTATTCTGAGCTATAATTATGGGGCAAAAAGACCGAAGCTTGTCCGCAAGGCAATGGTCACTCTGGCAGTAATGGTTCTGGTTTATACAGCAGTAATGTGGAGCGTGATTATCTTTGTCCCGGATTATCTGATTGCCATTTTCAGCTCCGATAAGCTCTTGATAAAGGATGCAGTTCCGGCATTGAAAACCTACTTTGCAGCCTTTATTTTTATGGATCTGCAATACATTGGACAGACTGTTTTCAAGTCTTTAAATAAGAAAAAACAGGCCATTTTCTTCTCGCTTTTGAGAAAAGTTTTTATTGTAGTTCCGTTGACATACCTGCTTCCCTACGTGTTTAAAATGGGAACTCACGGAGTATTCCTGGCAGAGCCGGTATCTAATGTAATTGGCGGAAGCCTTTGTTTTGTTACAATGCTGCTGACTATATTGCCGGAGTTAAAGAGGATGGAGAAGAAAAACGGAGAGGCGGACCGTCCCATGGAGTACTTTAAAACGAGGTAAAAATATATGGAAAATACAATTATAATCGCGATTGTAAGTCTTCTCTGTATCCTGGCTCATGTCCCCACTCTGATCCTGCGAATTGTTCCGTTTCACGAAAAAATCTCAGATAAAGACAGGATCAGACTGACTGTAATCTATGCAATTGGTCTGGCTGTGGACTTCGGAATCTGCATGTGGGTGGGAAATTACCGGAAAATTGACGTGCCGTTTTATAAGATAAATCTTATTGCTTTCTGTATTGTAATGGCTGCTGTAAATATCTGGCTTGTCCCTGGATACACCAAGGTGCATTTGTTTGTATTTGGAATTGTGGCAGATATTGTCATGATTGCACTGTCAATCGGAGCTTATGTCAGTTCACTTTTGGGAATGCAGGGAAATGCGATTGGAATTGCAGAAACCAGCGCAATTGCAATTGTAGTGTATGCGCTTCTATATCCGCTGCTTAGCAGCCTGCTCCGTTATACCGTAACACCATTCCTTGAAATTGAATGCCAAAATTATTGGGAGACCTTATGGTTCATTCCTATTGCCATGTTTTTTTCCAGTATTTTTTCAGAAGGAGTGGATGTCTACACTACCACTTTTCCACAAATGTTGAGTAAATGTCTGATCGGCGTCGCCACATTGCTGATTTGCTTTGCGGTGTCTTATGATCAGCAGCATTTTCTAAATGAAAAAGAACTGAACCGGCAGATCGATCAGCAGAAAGGTTACTATCATGCGCTCACGGAGCAGGTTCTGGCAGAACGTGAAGCACGCCATAATTTCCGTCATCAGGTAGCTGCTATTAAAGGTTTTCTTGATAAAAATGATATGGAGGGCTTGCGGGGATATTGTGATGATCTGGAACTGGAAGAGATGGGAAAAGTAACAATTCCATATACAGGAAACGCCGCGGCAGACGGCGTCCTTTATCATTACGGCTGTATTGCCAGGGCGAAAAATATCGAGTTTTCCGTATGCTGCTATCTGAAAGATATTGCTATTCCGGACACTGATTTTTGTACGATTCTGGGCAATGCCCTGGATAATGCGGTGACTGCCGCCGGTCAGTATGACGGAAAACGCTTTATTGAAGTTGCTACGGAGAAGAAACACGACATGCTTCTGATTACGGTAGACAATTCTTTTGACGGAATATTATTCCAGGAAAATGGGAAAATTTACTCAAAAAAACGGCAAAACAAACAGGAAGGAATCGGCATTCTTTCCATGAAAAAACTTTGCGAAAAACATGGCGGAGCCAGTCGCTTCGAAGCGGTCGGCAACAGGTTCCAGGCCAGCTTTATATTGAAAAATGAGGTTGAAGATTAAAAAATGGTTAAAGTTGATTTGATTACAGGCTTTCTTGGTTCGGGAAAAACGACTTTCATAAAGAAATATGCTGCATGGCTGATGAGCCAGGGGCAGAATATTGGAATTCTGGAGAATGATTTTGGTGCAGTGAATGTGGACATGATGCTGCTTCATGACCTGGAAGGGGAGAACTGCGAGCTGGAAATGGTTTCAGGTGGATGTGATGCGGACTGCCACAGAAGACGTTTCAAGACCAAGCTGATCGCAATGGGAATGTGCGGATATGACCGGGTTCTCATTGAGCCTTCCGGGATTTTTGATGTGGATGAGTTTTTCGATGCCCTTTATGAAGAGCCGTTGGATAAGTGGTATCAGATTGGAAATGTGATCACCATTCTGGATGCCAGACTGGAGGAGAAGCTGCAGCCACAGGCAGAGTATATTCTGGCTTCAGAGGCAGCTGATGCAGGTTGTATTGTTCTGAGCAAGAGCCAGGAGGCATCTGAGGAAGAGATTAGTGGAACTGTGAAACATCTGAATCGCGCACTGGAAAGTGTGAAATGTAAACGACGTTTTACGGAAAATGAGATACTGAATAAGGATTGGGAAACGTTTACAGATGAGGATTTTCAGCGGATTTTCAACAGCGGGTATGTGATGGAAGATTTTGAGAAACAGTGTTTTGATGAGAAAGAAGGGTTCCAGTCATTGTATTTTATGGAGCTGAAGATTTCCGAGACACAGTTGGAGAAAGCGGCGCATCAGATCCTGGATGATCCGGAATGTGGGGATGTTTTCCGAATTAAGGGCTTTGTGAAATTAGAAGAAAGTGCTGCCGCGGTAACCGAAAACGAAAAAATGAATTCGGACTCCGTTCAGAAAGCATCCACTAACAATATTTGGCTGGAACTAAACGCCACCCGCAAAGAATTTTCCCTGAAGCCTATTTCCGCAGGACAGGAAGTAGTGATCGTGATCGGGGAGAATATGAATGAGGCGCGGATACGGGAGTATCTGGGGACAGAATAATTTACGCGAGCAACGAGCAAAAGGAAAAACCTCTGGTCGAAGATTGATTTCCTGACCAGAGGTTTTTTAGCTTTTTAAATTACTTTCCGTCCCTGTACATATTTCCCAACCAAATTGCGGTCGTCGGACAGATAAACAAGCCTTTCCAGTCTGTCACGGGTGGAGATTTCCTGGGGATGACGGATGTTGCTGTCGTCCAGGATCATGGCGTCAAATTCATAGCCTTTTTCGAAGCTGCCGACTTTTCCGAAGAAGGAGCCACCACCGATCGTAGCCATGTAGAAGGCTTCTTCCAGAGTAACCGGGGCCTGGGTCTGATCCATCAGGCGCCAGCGGAGCTTGGAAACCTGGATGGCATCTGCCATAGCACGGAACATGGAGAGAGAAAAACCTCCGGCAACATCGGTGCCAAGTCCTACATGAAGTCCCATATCAAGATAGCGGCGGACAGGTGCGATTCCGGAAGCAATGTCTGTGTTGGACTCCGGACAGTGGGCGACGTAAACGCCCTGGTCTTTGATCATCTGGATCTCTTCGTCGGTGGAGTGGACGCAGTGTGCCATGATGGTAGGGCAGACGCTGGCACCATCAGATGAAATATGAGCTGCTGTGTTATCAGTGGTATTAAGGCCGGATGCGGAAGCGAAATCAGCCTCGTTAGTATTGAATGCGGGTTTTGTTCCAAACAGCCCGAACATGTCATACGCATCTCCATAAAATCTGCTGGTCGGGCAAAGCTCCTTTACCCATGCAATTTCCCCGAAATTTTCAGACAGATGAGACTGAACCGGAAGGTGATATTCCCTCTGGATTTTTCCAAGCTCGGTCATCAGCTCATCCGTACAGGATGGGGTAAAACGTGGGGTTAGGATTGGGTAGGTGTGGTCGTAACGTCCCTTGATCTCTTCCAGCCACTGGCGTGTATCCTGTGCAGAAGCCTGTGCGCTTTTCTCCTGAAGCTCCGGTGCTCCGTTGCGATCCATATTTACTTTTCCAACCATAGTTGCCAGACCGCTTTCCTCCAGCATGTCCATGAGAAGCTCCGTTGCCGGACGGTGCAAGGTGGCGAAAATGCAGGCTCTGGTGGTGAAGCTGTGCTTTAAGTCATCCACGAAAATGGAGTAAGCCTTTTTCGCATAGGACAGGTCAGCGTACTTGGCTTCCTGCGGGAAAGTGATGGTGTTCAGCCAGTCCAGCAGCTCTAGATCCATGCCGGTTCCGCGGTAAGCGTACTGGGGAGCATGCAGATGAAGGTCGGTGAATCCTGGGATGATCAGTCGATCACCCATGTCTTTTACAGGAATATCTTTATATTCCTCTGGAAGCTGGGAAAAAACACCGGCACAGAGCCCGTTTTCACAGACTGCATAAGAGTTTTCTGCAAAAACAAGTTCTTTCTGATTCTTGCTGTAACAAATTGTACCTTTCAAAGCAAACAAATCTTTTTTCATATCAGACCATCCTTTCTGCCAGAGGCGAGGCAAAGTAAAGTTCCGGGATAGTTTGCGGCTGAGAACGTACTGCCGGAAACATGCAAAATGTGATTTCGGGCTGATTCAGCAATAAAAAAACCACCCGGAAAATGCCATACCTGCATACCTCTTCGCATGCAGCTTATAGACAACTATTAGGGTAGTTGGTAGAAACGTCCAACCAGATTATGGACATATATAAGCGTTTGCTGTTTTTATTTTTATATCTTTATTGTACATGGTAGAGGGTGCAGAATCAAGGGGATTTTCACAAAAAAATCTACATTTTCATATCTTTATTGATGGATTTGTTATATAATGAAGTAAAATTCGCGGACAAGAAATTAGAGCGTGTTTGAAAAAGGCTTTCTGCAAGATGTGCGTCACAATTTGTGGGAGATTGCAGGAATGATTTTTCAAACAGGCTCTAGAATGGAGATTGACATAACATGAGTTACAGTTTTAAAGGCCGTGTCAGATACAGTGAAATAGGCGAGGATGGCTGCCTGACTCTTCCTGGAATTCAGAATTATTATCAGGATTGCTGCACCTTTCAATCTGAGGAAATAGGGCAGGGAATGGAGGCGCTGGAGGAACGCCAGAGAGCCTGGGTATTGTCATCCTGGCAGATTGTGGTGAACCGATATCCGGGATTGGGAGAGACGGTTGTGGCATCAACGGCGCCATATGGCTTCAAAGGCTTTCTTGGAATGCGTAACTTCACTCTGAAAACAGAAGATGGAGAGCTTTTATCCTATGCAAACAGTATCTGGACCAATATTGATACAGAGACCGGTCTGCCGGCCAGACTTACAGACGAAGACACCAGAGGATACGAACTGGATGAAAAGCTGGAGATGGATTATGCGCCCCGTAAGATTGCCCTTCCGGAAGGGATGGAAGCCCAGGAGCCTTTTGCAATACAGAAACATCATCTGGACACCCATCACCATGTTAATAATTGCCAGTATATCCGCATGGGGGCAGACTATCTGCCAGAAGGCTTTGAAATCCGCCAGATGAGGGCAGAATATAAGAAGCAGGCACTGCTTGGAGACGTTTTTTATCCGGCAGTGAAGCTGGAAGCGGGAAAGGTTACGGTTGCGCTTTCCGCGGAAAATGGCGAACCTTATGCGATTGTAGAGTTTATGTCTGCATGAGATAAGACTATATGAATATCATGTGAGCGAAATAACCGTATCGCTTTAGCGACATCTCCATACGGGAAAGTCAGCTGAGAACAGCGAAGCAGGAGATTTTATTAGAAAGGCGGTTTACATAAATGAAAATTGGAATACTTGGAGCTGGAGGAATTGCAGTTCAGATGGCGAAAACGGTAGCTGGAATGAAGGATGTGGAGAATTACGCAGTGGCAGCCAGAAGCTTTGAACGGGCGCAGGCCTTTGCCGAGAAATATGGTTTTTCCAAGGCTTATGGCTCTTATGAGGAAATGCTTGCAGATCCACAGGTGGATCTGGTTTACATTGCAACCCCTCATTCCCATCATTATCTTCATGCAAAGATGTGCCTGGAGGCTGAAAAAAATGTGCTTTGTGAAAAGGCGTTTACTGTAAATGCAGACCAGGCAAGAAAGCTTTTTGCCTTGGCGAAAGAGAAAAACCTGCTGATCACAGAGGCAATCTGGACCAGATATATGCCATCCAGAAAGATGATTGATGATATTATTTCAAGCGGTGTGATCGGTGAAGTGACAGCTGTTACTGCCAATCTGAACTATGCCATCAGTGAGGTGGAACGTATCCGTAAGCCGGAGCTGGCAGGCGGTGCGCTTCTGGATGTTGGTGTTTATACCATTAATTTCGCAAGCATGGTTCTTGGGGATAAGTTGAAGAATGTACAGGCAACTGCTATTTTCCGTGAAGGTGTGGATATGCTGGATACGATTGCTATGGTATTTGAAGGCGACCGTATGGCTACCTTGCAGTGTGGTGCCCGTGAAATTTCTGACAGAATGGGAAGTATTTTTGGAACCAAAGGTTATATTCAGGTGCAGAATATTAATAATCCGGAGAAAATCACAGTGTTTGACAAGGAGCATAAGGAGGTTGCAGCTTATTTGCCGCCGGCACAGATCACAGGCTATGAGTATGAGGTTGAGGCCTGCGCCAGAGCAATCGCACAGGGCGAAAAGGAATGTCTGGAAATGCCTCATGATGAGACTGTGCGTGTGATGGAGATTATGGATGGAATCAGGAAATCCTGGGGCTATGAGATTCCGTTGTATGAGTAGGCAGGGCGGAAGCTCAGCTATTTTGCAGAAAGCCTTTTTCAAACATGCTTTAGTGAACAGTAACAACAATAGGTTACTGTTCACTCCGTTCACAGTAACGCGCTTCGCGATGCACAGAAATCATGCTTTGCATGATTTCGCGCCGCAACTCTCGGGTTTTCTGTGAACTTTGTTCACAAAAAACACCTCGCGGAACGTTACCAGTGAACAGTAACAACAATAGCAACAGATACAAAAAAATATAAGATACAAGTAGAAATACATCCGCACAAGTGCTATATTATGTTTAATATGATGTCTGCGGTAAAGAATGCAGGAGCTCTGATAGACAAGGGGAATGGAAAGATAGCGGAAGCTTTTTGTGAGATGTAACCAGACATCTGAAGAATAAAATGCGTATTTGCGTGTGTAAAAAGGAGGATACAGCTATGCTTGAAAAATTAAAAGAAGAAGTTTACAAAGCAAATATGGACCTGCCGAAATACGGCCTGGTTACTTTTACTTGGGGAAATGTAAGTGGAATTGATCGTGAAAAAGGTCTTTTCGTAATCAAGCCAAGTGGTGTGGAATATGAGAAACTGACACCGGAAGATATGGTAGTTGTAGACCTGGAAGGTAATAAAGTAGAAGGTAAATATAACCCATCATCTGATACACCCACTCATGTAGTTCTGTACAATGCTTTCCCGAAGATCGGTGGAATCGTACATACTCATTCCTCCTGGGCTACCAGCTGGGCACAGGCCGGCCGCGCAATTCCATGCTATGGAACCACTCATGCTGATTATATTTACGGTGAGGTTCCATGCGTCCGTAATCTGGATAAGAGTGAGATTGCGGAAGCTTATGAGAAGAATACTGGTATTCTCATTGCCGACTATTTCAAGAAGAGAGATTATGAGGCTGTTCCGGCTGTTCTTTGCAAGAATCATGGTCCTTTTACATGGGGCAAGGATGCGCACGAGGCAGTGCATAATGCAGTAGTTCTGGAAGAGGTTGCCAAGATGGCTTCCCGCTGCGAGCTGATTAATCCGGATGTGAAACCTGCTCCGCAGGAGCTTCAGGATAAGCATTACTATAGAAAACATGGTGCAAATGCTTATTATGGACAGGAAAATATTGAGTAAAAACTGAGATGAATATAAGGCGAACGACTAAGATAGTCGTTCGCCTTATAAAGATCATTTACTATATTCAATTTCCACTGGTTTCACACCTGCAAGTTCCACACTTCTCTCGTCTGGCTGTGTACAGCCAACGTAAATATGGAAGTGGCTGCCGTCCTCTGTTCTTGCGCCGGTTTCATCTACTACGGTGAAGGCCTTTGGAGCAATGGAAAGTGTGACGGTTTTTGTTTCGCCTGCTTTCAGGAAAACAGGAGTGAAAGCAGCAAGCTCCGGGTTTGGAACGGCCAGAGAAGAATCTGCATTCTTTATGTAAACCTGAACCACATCCCGGGTATCAATTGCGCCCTGGTTGGTGACAGTGGCCTGGATTGTAACTGGTGCTGCTGTGGTATTAGTGCCGCTTTCGAAACCTGCCTTGCCGGAAACACTTGTACCATTTGTGTCGGCTGCGCTGTTTTCCCTGACAACTGCATCTGTTACTACTACCTTCCCATAAGTCAATCCATATCCAAATGGGAACTGCGCCTTATTTTCCATATAGCGGTAAGTACGTCCCTTCATGGCATAATCTGTAAAATCCGGAAGCTCTTCCAGGGTATTGTAGAAGGTCACTGGTAGTTTGCCGGACGGGGAGACGTCTCCGAACAGTATTCTTGCGGCGGCTTTTCCACCTTCGGCACCTGGGTACCACAGAACCATCACTGCATCAAAATGTTCTTCTGTATAAGAAAGATCAATATCGCTTCCTGCCATTAAGCACAGGACAACCGGTTTGCCGGATTCAGCCATGGCTTCCATCAGATCCAGCTGAACCTGTGGAAGCTGCAAGGTCTCTTTGTCACCGGAAGCATAGCTGTTTCCGGTATCTCCTTCTTCACCCTCCAGTGTTTCATCAAGCCCCACGCAGAGAATTACGATATCGCTGTTTTCTGCAACGATTTTCGCTTCCGCAAGTCTGTCCTGAGTAAAAGCAAGATGCTCGGTGCGGTCGCGGAAAAGGTCACATCCTACAGAGGCAAGCACACGTACATCATCTCCAAGGTAATCCTGAATACCTTCCTGGATCGTGCAGTAGCGGGAAGCTGTACCGTGATAATTGCCTACCAGAGCCTTACGGCTGTCTGCATTTGGTCCAACGATTCCAACTGTTTTGATCTTCTCTTTGTTCAAAGGCAGGATCCCATTGTTTTTCAGAAGTACAAAGCTTTCTTCAGCAGCTTTTTGGGAAAGTGCCAGATGGGCAGGTGACTCCACCTCAGAATAAGGAATTTTGTCGTATTCCGTCTCTTCAAATAATCCCAGCAGATATCTGGTAGTGAAAAGGCGGATGGCGGATTCCGTGATGGTATCCTCGGAGATCAGTCCTTTTTCATAAGCTTTCAAAATGTGAAGATAAGTGTTTCCGCAGTTCAGATCGCAGCCATTGTTCAGTGCTAATGCAGCCGATTCTGCCGGGGTGCTGGTTACCATATGATGCTCGTGGAAATCCTTGATGGCCCAGCAGTCGGAAACGAAATATCCCTGGAAGCCCCAGTCGCCGCGAAGTATTTTCTGAAGGGAAGGACTTCCGCAGCAGGGCTCTCCGTTGGTGCGATTGTAGGCGCCCATGAAGCCTTCCACGTCCGCTTCTCTGGTTAAAGCTTCAAATGCTGGGAGGTAAGTTTCTTCCATATCCTTCGGAGTTGCGATTGCGTCAAATTCATGGCGGATGGCCTCCGGACCGGAATGGACTGCAAAGTGCTTGGCGCAGGCAGCGGCTTTCATAACTTTGCCATCGCCCTGGAGCCCTTTTACAAAAGAGACTCCCAACTCTTTCGTAAGGTAAGGATCTTCACCGTAAGTTTCATGTCCCCGTCCCCATCTTGGATCACGGAAAATATTTACGTTTGGCGACCAGAAGGTAAGACCTTTGTAAATGTCACGGTCTTCTTCCTGGGAATATGCATTGTATTTGGCACGACCTTCGGTAGCAATGGTATCTGCAATCTGTCCCAGAAGTTCGGTGTCAAAAGTGGCGCCAAGTCCAATTGCCTGCGGGAAAATTGTGGCCTGTCCGGCGCGGGCAACTCCGTGGAGCGCTTCATTCCACCAGTTGTAGGCGGGGATGCCAAGCCGCTTGATTGCAGGTGCGTCATAGCGTAGCTGACTTGCTTTTTCCTCTAAGGTCATCTGGCTGACCAGTTCGGTCGCTTTTTTTCTAGCCTTTTTTCTATCCATAATGTTTCTCCTTGTTGCGAATTCATGGTGACTGTAAAACATTGAGCCATATAAGGTTTGTGACCCACAAATAGCAGGTTACGTTGTAAAGCGAGTGTGAGTTTTCAGGCTGCATATCATCCTTTTACTGCACCTGTGGTAAGACCTTCTACGATCTGGTTACTGAACAGGGAGTAAACAACGACTGTAGGTGCGATTGCGATAATGATCGCAGCAAACATCTGCACATAGTTGGTTGCGTAAGGCCCAACGAAATAGGTTAGTGTAACCGGCAGTGTCTTTTTCATAGGATCGGAAATAAATACCATGGCGAGAAGCAGCTCGTTCCAGTTGTTGATGAAGGTCATCAGTCCGGATACGAAGAAACCGGTTCTGCAAAGTGGCAGTGCGATCCGGAAAAAGCAGCCATAGATTCCGCAGCCGTCAATGGCAGCCGCCTCAAACATTTCCCCGGGCATGGAGCGGAAAAATCCGGTAAGCAGGAAAATGGTCATTGGCAGGGAAAAAGTGATGTAAGGAATCATCAGTCCGCCCTGTGAGTTGGTAAGGCCAAGCTTTGCAAATCTTACAAAAAGAGGAATCAGAACACAATGTACTGGAACCATCATTCCGATGAGGAAGAAGGTGTGCATAAATTCTGATAATTTCCAGCGCATTCTGGCGATGGCGAAAGCGGCCATAGCGCCGAAGAACAGGCTGATGATCAGCGTGACACCGCAGACCAGAACAGAGTTTACCAGCGCAGTACCAAGTTTTCCCATCTGCCAGGCCTGCTGATAGTTTTCGAAATGGAACACATCCGGCAGGGAAAATGGTGCTGACATAACGCCAGCGTTATCTTTCAAAGATACGGATAACATCCACAGAAGTGGTGCCAGATAAACAACTGCCAGGATCACCAGCAGGATATAAACCACTACGATTACCGGTTTTACCGGCTTTTTTGTAGCTTTTACTTTTACGTTGCTCATTTTCCCACCTCCTTATGACTCGTAAGTTTCGACTTTGATGACTTTCTTTACCAGAAGAGTTACCAGCAGGCAGAGCACCAGGAGCACCACGGAAATGGCGCTGGCGTAGCCATATTTGAAATAGTTGAAACCTTCTGCGTAAAGCTCAGTTGCAAGGACTTCTGTTCTGTGGTTCGGACCACCCTGGGTCATGTTGTAAACCAGGTCGAAGAATTTCAGGGAACCGATACAGTTCAGGGAAAGGGAAGTAATCATCATTGGTTTGATCAGCGGAAGGGTAATGTAGCGGAATGCTTTTACCTTTGACGCACCGTCTATATAGGAAGCTTCATAAATGTCACGGGAAATTCCGGTGATCTGTGCCATATAAAGCATCATGTTCTGACCAAGGTACTGCCACAGGGCAACAAATGCGATAACCCACATGGGAAGTACAATAAATCCGGTAGAGTCCATCAGCCACAGAGGTCCTTCAATGCCGAATTTGGCAAGAAGATTGTTGATACCGATTCTCGGATTGAAAAGAAAGGACCAGAGAAGTCCAAGTGCTGCTGAGGAAAGTACGCATGGAAGATAATAAATGTTCTTGAAAATGTTGCGGCCTTTCGGTATGTTGGTGAGCATAACAGCAAGTAAAAGACCGAAGATCTGCTGTGTGACTGCTGAAAAGATCATGAAAAAGATGGAGTTTTTCAGGGCAATACGGAATGTGGCGTCACCGAAAAACAGTTTCTTATAGTTTTTTAATCCCACAAATTCAGGGGGTGTAAGTGCTGCGTAATCGCAGAGTGAGTAGTAAACCATTTGTATCGTCGGGATGATCAGGACCAGAAGGAACATGATCAGCGCCGGGGCGATAAATACGAAAATGGCTTTTTTGTCGCGCAGAATTTTATCCATAATATCTCCTTCCGTCAAATGTGTGCGGTTTTACTACTAAAGAAAACCGAATGATAGCAAAGAATAAGCCGTTGTCTGCATGAGTATTGTATTGATTTTGGTGGGCTCGCTGACTGGCGATAACCTTTTTAGTAAAAAGACTGCCGCGGAACATGCCTTAGTCCGTTCCGCGGCAGCCATGTGCCTGGGTTTATAACTTATTTTTTATAAGGGAGGATTTATTCCCAAACGTTCTCCTCATAGAATGTCTGTACGGTCTGGAATGCTTCTTCAGGTGTCTGGTTTCCAAGGAAGATGTCAACCATTGCGTTATCAAAGCAGTCACCAGCTTCTACAGATGCAAGGGACTCATTGTAGAATCCGAATGTACCAGTTGCTTTGGCCATGATATCCTGAACGTATTTCAGCTGTGCAGGAGCTTTGTCGTAGTCGATTTCAAGGTCTTTGATGATAGGGAACTTGCCGCCGATTTCTGCTGTGTATTTCTGAGCTGTCTCGTCTGTGAACATCTTCATAAGAGCGATGGCTGCGTCCTGATGCTCTGTTGTGGAGCTCATAAGCAGGTTGTCTGTCTTAACGATCATACGGTTCGGGTCATTTGCACCGTCAATTCCAGGGAACTGGAATACACCACATTTGGACTCAAAGTCTGGGTTGTTACCATTGATCTGTGCGATTGCCCAGGAACCCTGAACCAGCATAGCTGCTTCGCCGTTATAGAAAGCTGCTGTAGCCTGGTCGTTGGAATCTCCGGCTGCTGTAGCCTGGAAATACTGGGAAAGGTCTTTTAATTTGGTGCCTGCTTCGATACAGTTCTCGTCTGTCCAGTTAGCGGTATGGTCTGCGATAGCTGCGAGGTCAACGCCCTGGCGGTCACACAGATAACCAGCGATCATGGATAAGCACCATGCGGTACCTGCGGAGCAGGAGATTGGTGTGTAGCCAGCATCCTGAAGCTTCTGGCATGCAGCGATCAGTTCGTCGTATGTGGTAGGAACTTCAACTCCGGCATCTGCGAACATCTCTGTGTTGTAGTAAACGCAGGCTGCTGCGAAGTTGGTAGGAACTGCCATGATCTTTCCGTCATAGGTCATTCTCTCGAAGATACCATCTGTAAAGGATGCGTACCAGTCTGCTTCCTGATTCTCAAGGATATCGGTAAGATCAGCTGCTGCGCCTGCATTTACATATACGTCCATGTTTGGACCAGGGTTACAGATGTAAACGTCCGGTGTCTGTCCGGCTGCGATCAGTGCGTTCAGCTTGCCATCATACTCTTCCAGGTTGGTGGTGATCGGAGTTACGTGATATTTGCCATCGTACTCTTCGTTGAAACGATCAATGACATCTTTGTAACCTTTGGAAATAAGATCTTCCGTAGCTTCCAGGTCATCCCAGAACATCCATGTGATTTCTTCAACATCATCAGCATAAACCGGTACAGATGTAACCAGTGTTCCAGCTGCCATTGCTGCAGCCATTAATATTGAAAGTGCTCGTTTCTTGTTCATATTGAACCTCCTTTTAAAAATTTAGATCTCGTATTTGGTAATTCTTACTATAGCAGAGATTGCCTGGGTTTTCTTTCTAATTCTTGTTTGTTTACTATCAATTATTGCTATCTAAAATTGTACAAAAACAAGTACATGTCAAAGTATATAATTTAAAACATAGAAAATTATGCAATATATACAAAGATAAACGATACTTATTTAGATTTAAAATATAAATTTGGCTATATATTGATAAAAAAAGAAACATTTGATACAATACAAACATATTAAAAAACGCAATATTTGAGAACTAAATGACAATATTTGATACTGACCGTCGGAAAATGATATATGTTGGGAAAATTCAAACATGCTCTGGTAAAAGGGTGAAACTCAGGAGCATTATAATAAGAATATACAGGGAAGGAGCATGGGGAAATGATACATAAGCTTAGTGGAATACATGAAACAGTAGATTTCCGGGAGGATGAGCAGGTTTGTCTCTATTATAATGATGAATACGAGAATTACCCACCGCACTGGCATACCTCCTTCGAGGTACTTATGCCAATCGTAAATGGCTATAAGGCACTGTGCGGTGGAAAGGAATACAATCTGCGTGAGGGGGATGTGCTGATTATCGGTCCGTGTATGCTTCATGAGCTTTTTGCTCCGGAAAGCGGAGAGCGGATTATTTTTCAGCCGTGTCTGAACAATATTTCTACCAAGGAGCTGAACTTGCTTACTATGATTATAACCCCGGCTACTTTGATTACACCGGAGGGGTATCCGCAGATTTATGAAAAAGTAAAAACGCTTATGCTGGAAATCAAAGAGGAATATTTCGGTGAGTCTCCCTATCTGGAAACTATGATTATTTCGAAATTCCTTGAGATTCTTACATGCGTTGGAAGACAGCGTGTAAATGCACATACTGTAGCGGGACAGCAGAAAGAAAACGGAGCAAACAGCAGGCAGAAGGAATATGTGGAGAAGTTTATCCTGGTTACAGATTATATTAACAATCATTTTGCGGAAGATTTGAGCCTGGAGGGAGTGGCTTCCCAGGCAGGATTCAGTAAGTATCATTTTTCCAGGTTGTTTAAGCAGTATACAGATTCTACTTTTTATAAGTATTTGAATCAGAAGAGAATTGAATTTGCAAAAACGTTGCTGCAGGATCCGGGAGTGAGTGTGACGGAGGTGGCATTTAAGTCAGGGTTTTCCAGTCTGTCGGCGTTTCTTCGGATGTTTAAGCTGATGAATAATTGTACGCCTACGGAGTTCAGGGAGATGTATGACAGGAAGAAGATGGGGAACTAGAGCGTGTTTGAAAAAGCAGGTGTCAATTTTATTTAGGTATTGATTTCTTATAGGAAGAAAATTATTATGGCATTAGAGCCTGTTTGAAAAAGCATTATTGCAAACTGCACGCCAAAATTGTGACGTACGTCTTACAGAAAGCTTTTTTCCAAACATGCTTTAGGGGATAAGCTGGTTATTCCTGACATTATAAAATGAACGAAATATATACAACAGGAGGTTCGCGAAATGATTCACGAAAAAATAGAGATTCAATTAAAAGATTCTGAGTTTAAAGCAAATTTATTTACATATTTCCTGGACAATTCACCTGAAATCGATCCGGAGAGAAAAAGACCGGTTGTGCTGATCTGTCCTGGCGGCGGCTATCAGATGACTTCTGACAGAGAGGCAGAAGCTCTTGCCGTCAGATTTATGGCAATGGGCTATCATGCTGCGATTTTGCGCTACAGCGTTGCTCCGGCACGTTTCCCGGAGGCGCTTCTTCAGCTGGCTACAGCAGTTGCAATGCTCCGTGAAAATGCAGAAAAATGGCATATTGATACAGAGAAGATCGTAATCCAGGGTTCTTCTGCTGGTGGACATCTGGCGGCAAGCCTTGGTGTATTCTGGAACAAGCCCTTTGTTGCAGAAGCTTTGGGCATGGACTCCGAAAAGTTTCGCCCCAATGGGCTTATGCTCAGCTATCCGGTAATCACTTCTGGCGAGAAAGCACATAAGGGTTCTTTTGAAAGCGTTCTGAGAGAGGATTATGCAGATGAAGAGAAACGCAGATTCCTGTCCCTGGAATATAATGTTACGAAGGATACCCCGTCGACTTTCCTGTGGCATACAGCACCGGATGATACTGTACCGGTAGAGAACTCCCTGCTGTTTTTCCAGGCACTTCACGCTCTGGATATTCCGGCAGAATTGCATATTTATCCAGTGGGCAGTCATGGTCTGGGACTTGCCACTGCAGAAACAGCATGCCCCAATGGCTATGGAATCCAGGCAGAATGTGAGAGCTGGATTCAGCTTGCCGGTGACTGGATGAAGCACCTGTTTGAAGCGAAGGAAGTCGTAAAGGCACCTTGGGAATAAAAAGATGGGGTGTTGGTGAAATTTCCACAGTTGGTAAGAATATGAAAGTAATAGAAAATATAGATTAGGTGAGTAGAAGCTTTAAAGTCCGTTGCCTTGGGGATTCCCAGACAGTGGACTTTTTTCCTGTTCTGAAATGTGTTGCTGCAAATCATGTGTGGCGTGATTATAACACAGAACAAAATGTACTTCAAGTGTTGTTTTTATATTATTTTGCTGATATACTTTTTTTATCTTAAATATACGGGAGGTGAAAGAAATGTTGACGAAAGAAGATCTACAGGCGATTGCAGGATTGCTGGTGCCCATTGAGACACGGATTGGGAATTTGGAAAGCCGTTTCGACAAGTTGGAAAGCCGTTTCGATAATTTGGAAAGCCGCTTCGACAAGTTGGAAAGCCGTTTCGACAAGTTGGAAAGCCGCTTTGACAGCTTAGAAACTCGCGTTGACAACTTCGAAAGCGAAACCAAGAGCCGCTTTGAGAATCTGGAAGCGAACTTGCGCAGCGTAGACAAGCATGTATGTGAATTGGATGCATCAGTATCAGAATTGCAAAGAAGTGTAAAAGAACTCTGGCTTCATGTGGAGAACACTACAGACTGGAAGCTTCAGGTTGTAGCAGAGAATCATTCCAATCTTTTACAAAAGCTGGAAGAACAACAAAAGAGATGGGAAACGCAGGAAAGACTTTTATTTTACGTGAACAAACATGAGAAAGACATCACCGCGATAAAGCAGAGGCTGTGTATGTGATTGACAGAACCATTCATACATAAGAATGGCTGTAGAAATACTCTCAGAAAACATGAAATATAAAATGCATCAGAAAAACGTAATAGAAAAACAAAATAGAAAAACGAAACAGAAAAATACATATAGAGAAAGCAAATTGCAAGTAATATATCATTTTATAGAATTATAGAAATACTAAAATACAAAAGATAAATTAACACAAAGAACGAAGAAAATAAGCTTAACAATTATAATTATAAGCGTTAAATACCATACAAAACAGAATTGGTGTTCAGAGCATTCAGAAAGTCATTACCCTCTGTGCACGAATAGATAAAAGCGGGGAGTACAGCACTGTTGTTATAACATCTGTACTCCCTGATTTGTTTAAAATGTGAAAAATTTGTATTGTTTTATAATTGTCGATAGTGGGTTTGGCAAGTAGAAGGGCTTTTTATGCTGGAAATCATGAGATATCCAGTTCCGGCGGTTTATCCATCGTGTCGGAAACGTATTTCCCATTTTTCTTGCGCTGGCGGACACATTCGGTGAGCAGATATTCAATCTGCCCGTTTACGGAGCGGAAATCATCCTCCGCCCAGGCTGCAATCTGGTCATAAAGCTTGGCAGAAAGCCTGAGCGGGATCTGTTTCTTAGGCCGGGTATCTCTGGTTTCAGCCATTAGTACAGACTGCCGGAATTAACCACCGGCTGGGCATCGTGATTGCCGCACAGCACTACGAGAAGATTGGAAACCATGGCAGCCTTCCGCTCCTCGTCAAGTTCTACCACATTATTTTCATTCAATCGCTCTAATGCCATTTCTACCATACCAACAGCACCGTCTACGATCATCTTTCTTGCGTCGATGATAGCGGAAGCCTGCTGTCTCTGCAGCATAACCGCTGCAATCTCAGGTGCATAAGCAAGGTAGGTGATGCGGGCTTCAATAATTTCCAGACCGGCATCTGCTACTTTCTGCTGGATTTCATCACGGATGCGTCCGGCTACGATTTCACTGGAACCGCGAAGACTTCCCTCATCTGCTACACCATCCCCAGTGGTATCTACATTGGGTGCTACGTCATAAGGGTAAATTCTCACGATATTTCGTAGCGCGCTGTCACACTGCAAGGAAAGATATTCCTTATAGTTATCTACGTTGAAAACAGCTTTCGCAGTATCTGTTACACGCCACATAACGGCAATTCCGATTTCTACCGGATTTCCCAGGCAGTCGTTGATCTTCTGACGGTTGTTATTTAAGGTCATGATCTTCAGGGAAATCTTTTTGTTTACATATGTACTGCTTGTGGAAGCGGAAGTTCCGGTGGCCAGTGTGAGAACGGATTTGGCGGCATTTCCTCCATCTACGTCACCGCTCTGGTTCAGTCTCGTCTTTGCAGCCGGGTTTACAGCTGTACAAAAAGGATTTACCCAATAGAAACCGTCATTCTTTAAAGTTCCCACATATTTGCCGAATAAGGTGAGTACAAGGGCTTCCTGCGGCTTCAGCACTTTAAGGCCAAGGAACGGGATCCATCCAAGTGAAGCCCAGATGATACCGATGACCATAAGGGGAATCTGTTCGAAGGCTGCGCCGAATATTACAGCGGCTGCGGCCACGGCATAGAGCAGAATAAACAGCACCATCATTCCCATACCATTTTTCTTGTTGTCCAAAACTTTTTCTTTCATAGCAATCCTCCTGATAATGAAAATTATCTTTTACGAGATATAAATATGATATCATTTAGATATCAAAATGTCAATACATACAAGAGAGTTATAGAAAATTTTTCGTTTTTTTCCAGGTAAACAAATCGTCGATTGACGAAAATCCACATTTTAGTGTATATAAGAGAGTAACGCAAAAGAATTATGGAGGATATCATATAGTGGACGCAAAAAGGTTTGGGGCATTTATTTCGGAAAGAAGAAAAGAGCATCATATGACACAGGCCGATCTTGCCGGAAAAGTCGGAGTGACGGATAAGGCGGTCAGCCGTTGGGAGCGGGGACTTGGATTTCCGGATATTAATACAATGGAACCATTGGCTGAGGCACTGGATGTATCACTTTTGGAGCTGATGCGATCAGAAATGCAGACAACCGAAGGGGCTAACGTGAAAAAAGATGAGGCAGCAGAAAAAGATGGGACAGTAGAAATGAATGAAGCAGCAGAAAAAAACGGGATGGCAGAAAAGAGAGAGAAAGCAGAGAAAAAATACACGTCTGCAGAGGTGACTGAGATGATGCAATCAATGGAAGAAATACGAAAACAGCAACAGCATCAGGATAAAATCGCAGGCTATCTTGCGATACCGGTAATTCTGCTCATTGTGGCTGTGTTTAAATTCTCTGGTCATGCAAACCTTGGCGGTGCGTTATTTGCCGGGCTTCTTGGCGCGGGAGCTGCTGTGAGTGGATATTATCTGTGGGTGAATCGGGAAGATAAGGAAAGCAAAAGAATTTATGGATTTTTTACAATCACTCTGACCGGCATATTTTTCACAATATGTTCTTTCCTGGTTCCTGACGGATTCTGGGAACAACATAGACAGGAAGCAAGTCTCATCACATGTCTGGTGAATCTGGCGATTGTGATATACGCATTTGGATTTGCAGTAAAGAGAATGTGCAAGGAAAAAAAGAACCCGGTACTTATTGCTGTTGTGGTGGTTCTGGAGATTTTGATAACGGCGTGGACTTTACATGGCTTTGCTGCCAGATCCATAGAAAATGCCATGGGAACCAGCAAGGGGGATGTGGCAGAACAGTACGCAACACAGCTGTTGCTCAATGAAAAAAATCTTGAAGAAGACTGGATACGGGGATATAGTTATGTTCAGATTGACCTGCATCCGGATATCTACCGTGTAGGTTTTTCCTATTATGCGGATCAAAAAGATGCAGAAGTGGGAAAAGAAAGCATATATGGCTATGATATTCAGGTGGATTCTGATTATAAAATTACGATAAAAGAAGGAAGTTCTGCAATTGGAATGGATTTGTGGAGTGAAAAAATAGAAGGGTAGATCGTATTTGAAAAAACGGGAGAAAAGAACATGAAAGTAGTAATTGCAATTGATTCATTCAAAGGGAGCATGAGTTCTATAGAAGCGGGTGAAGCTGCCGCAGCAGGCATTCGGAAAGTATATTCGGAAGCCAAGACCAAGGTTTATCCGCTGGCAGATGGCGGGGAAGGGACAGTGCGGGCACTGGCCCAGGGACTTGGGGGAAGCCTGGAGAATGTGACAGTTACTGGACCACTTGGAGCCCCGGTTGTCTGCGAATATGCAATTTGGGAGAAACGTAATATAGGCGGTTCAGGTAGAATTGATTTTGTGGGAAAAGAGATGATGGCTGTTTCAGAGAATGCTTCCGTAGTAGAAAATACTTCTATAATAGAAAGTAAACGTGGCTACAAGAATGAGAAAAAGTGCGGAAAGACTGCCATTATAGAAATGGCTGGTGCAGCCGGGATCACTTTGGTTCCACCTGAACTTCTGAATCCTATAAACACTACAACCTATGGTGTTGGAGAGGTCATAAAAGACGCCATTTCCAAAGGCTGCCGAAATTTTATCATCGGAATCGGAGGCAGTGCAACGAATGATGGTGGAATCGGTATGCTTCAGGCTTTGGGAGGAGAGCTTCTGGATAAAAGTGGAAAACAGGTGCCATTTGGAGCAGAAGGTGTGGAAAAGCTTGCCTCCATCAGTTGCAAAAATTTGCTTCCGGAATTAAAAGAATGCAGCTTCCGCATTGCCTGTGACGTGGACAACCCTTTATATGGGGAAAAAGGCTGCAGCTATATCTTCGGCCCCCAGAAAGGCGCAACACCGGAGATGGTGGAGCTGATGGACGGGTGGATGGAAAACTATGCAAAGATAACAGAAGAATATTTTGCAGATTCCAAAACCCAATTGGGAAAATTTAATTATGATCCAAACTACCCAGGCTGCGGAGCAGCCGGAGGCCTTGGCTTTGCCTTCCGTACTTTTCTTCATGGAAAACTGGAACCAGGTATAAGCATTGTCCTGGAAGAAATCGGCATAGAAAATCAGATAAAAAATGCAGACATCGTAATCACTGGTGAAGGTCGTCTGGATGGCCAGACCGTTATGGGAAAAGCGCCCATCGGAATTGCCAGACTTGCAAAGAAATATGGAAAGCCAGTGCTTGCCTTTTCTGGCTCGGTCACTGAAGATGCTGCCTCTTGTAATGAAGCTGGAATCGACGCTTTTTTCCCAATCCTCCGTCAGGTGACCACTCTGGAAGAAGCCATGGATCCGCAGACTGCACAGAAAAATATGGAAAGTGCTGTAGAGCAGGTGTTCCGGGTGATTAGGCTGAAAGAAAGGAATTGGTGAAATTATGGGCGGAAAAGTGCTGGAATTAGAGTCGGATAAACTGATTGAGCAAGGACTTGAGCTTGGAAGACTGGAAAATCAAATGGCTACAGCCGTCAAAATGTTGCAAGTGGGCAAGTATACGATTGAGGAAATTGCAGATATTTCTGGTTTAACGGTTAAAAAATATGTGCGTTGAAGGATGAAAAGAATCTGTGAGCCAGAGAAATATGGAGAAAAACCATGAATTCTGCAACTCCCCCCTCTTGACTTCTCCCACAAACAAGAGTAATATGAACTACAACGCAATGGCGCGTTAGTGTGATAACGCCGCCATTGCATTTTTTTTACCCGGAAATGGGGAAACAACCTCGAAATGAGGAAACACACCGATAAAATATCGGTGGTGCTGTGATTAATGAGTTTTTTACAAAGAGGAGGAAAGAAAAATGAAGAAGAGCTATTTATGGAGAAAAATGACAAGTGGTCTTATGGCAGCAGCTGTTACCGTGACAGCAATGCCGGGACTTGGACTTACAATGGTACAGGCAGAAGAGAAGAAAACATTAAAGGTAGCAATGGAGTGCAGCTATGCACCATACAACTGGACACAGCCCGATGATTCCAACGGAGCAGTTCCGATTTCCGGAAGCTCTGATTACGCATATGGCTACGATGTTATGATGGCAAAGAAAATCTGCGACGAGCTGGGCTACGATCTGGAGATCGTAAAGCTTGACTGGGATTCCCTGGTACCAGCTGTTCAGTCTGGAAAGGTTGACTGTGTTATCGCAGGTCAGTCCATTACCTCCGAGCGCCAGCAGATGGTGGATTTTACAGAACCATACTACTATGCATCTATCATCACCCTGGTAAAGAGTGACGGAGATTATGCAGATGCAAAGAGCGTAGCAGACTTAAAAGGTGTAACCTGTACATCCCAGCAGAACACTATCTGGTATGATTCCTGCCCGCCGCAGATTGAAGACGCAAACATCCTTCCTGCACAGGAAAGTGCACCGGCCATGCTGGTTGCCCTGGAATCCGGAAAATGTGACGCCGTTGTAACGGATATGCCTACCGGAATGGCTGCATGCGTAGCTTATCCGGATTTCAAGCTTCTTGATTTCTCCGGCACAGACGGTGATTTTGAAGTATCCGACGAAGATATTAACATCGGTATTTCCGTACAGAAAGGCAACACTGAGCTTCTGGATGCCTTAAACAGCGTGCTGGATAAAATGACAGAGGACGATTACACCGAAATGATGGACGAGGCAATTTCCGTACAGCCACTGTCTGAGTGATGAAACTGCTCGACCTGTGAAACATAAAGTATAAAATACATGTCCGGGTATGAATTTAATAAAAAGATATGTGTGAAGAATTCCGAACAGACATGTACATATGTAAGATAGGAGATAAAAACTATGCTTCCTGAAACCTTCTGGGGCCGGATCCAGTATCTGCTCCAGCAATACGGCGCCTCCTTTTTATCAGGAGCCGGAAATACAATGATCATAGCCATTGTAGGCACCTTTTTAGGGTGCCTTATTGGCTTTATAGTTGGAATTATTCAAACAATTCCTGTAGATAAACGAGACTCCGCCGTTAAAAAGACACTGGTTGGATTTCTCAAATTTATTATGGCATGCTACGTGGAATTTTTCCGTGGCACCCCAATGATGGTACAGGCCATGTTTATCTATTACGGAAGTGCTTACCTGTTCAATATCAACATGTCCATGTGGTTTGCGGCATTTTTCGTAGTATCTATCAATACCGGAGCCTACATGGCAGAAACCGTCCGAGGCGGAATCCTTTCTGTTGACGAAGGTCAGACAGAAGCTGCAAAAGCAATCGGAATGACGCATGTACAGACTATGATGAACGTAATCCTTCCACAGGCATTGCGCAACATCATGCCTCAGATTGGCAACAACCTGATCATCAATATCAAGGATACCTGCGTTCTTTCCATTATTGGAATTGTAGAACTTTTCTACACAACAAAAGGCGTAGCTGGAGCCTATTATACTTACTTTGAATCCTTTACCATCGCTATGGTAATGTACTTTATCCTTACTTTTGTATGCTCCAGACTGCTCCGCCTGCTGGAACATAAGATGGAAGGTCCGCAGAATTATGACCTTGCCACAACGGATACACTGGCTCACACAAGTGGTCTGTATTCCTACCCTAAGAAGAAGGAGGAGAAATGATCATGAGTGAAAAAATCCTTGAAGTCAAGCATCTGGGAAAAGCATTTGGCAGCAATCAGGTACTGAGAGATATTGATTTTTCCGTAAGCCCGGGAGATGTGACGTGCATTATCGGACCGTCCGGTTCTGGTAAATCCACGCTTCTTCGCTGCCTGAATATGCTGGAAACTCCATCCACCGGAGAAATCAATTATCATGGAACTGACATCACCAGTAAGAACGTAAACGTTCCGGAATACCGTTCAAAGGTAGGTATGGTGTTCCAGAATTTTAACCTTTTTAACAACATGACTGCTCTGAAAAACTGCACCGTAGGTCAGGTAAAGGTTTTGAAAAAGAGCAAAGAAGAGGCAGAGAAAAAAGCTTTGTATTATCTGGAAAAAGTAGGTATGGCGCCGTACATCAACGCCAAACCCAAACAGCTTTCCGGAGGTCAGAAACAGCGTGTGGCAATCGCAAGAGCCCTTGCCATGGAGCCGGAAATTCTTCTTTTCGACGAGCCAACCTCCGCGCTGGATCCCCAGATGGTAGGCGAGGTTCTGGAGGTTATGAGAGACCTTGCACACGAAGGCCTGACCATGATCATCGTCACCCATGAGATGGCATTTGCCCGTGACGTTTCCAAGCGTGTAATCTTCATGGCAAATGGCGTTATCGTAGAAGACAGACCGCCGAAGGAACTGTTTGAGAATCCGAAAGACCCGCTGACAAAAGATTTCCTGAGCCGCTTCCGCAATGCATGAGCCGGAAAGTCGCTTTGCAGATGGGGATTCTGCATTTTTTATCCTTACTTCAATAAGTTAATGTTCACAGTGGCGGTAAATGTGTGCTATACTGGACAATAGATTGGGAAGCTACTGAGAAATTTTATATTTAACCGTAATTGAATTAAGGAGAATCCATGATTGAAATAGGAAAAAAACAGAAGCTTATTGTGGCAAAGACCGTAGATTTCGGTGTTTACCTTGCAGAAGATAAAAATGCAGGCCAGGAAGACAGAGTACTTCTTCCAGCCAAACAGGTTCCGGAAGGAACCAGAGAGGGCGATGCACTGGATGTATTTATTTACAAGGATTCCAGGGACCGTCTTATTGCAACCACCAGAGAACCACTTCTTCAGGTTGGACAGACTGCTGTTCTGAAAGTGCTTCAGGTAACCAAGATCGGTGCATTCCTGGATTGGGGCTTAGAGAAAGACCTGCTCCTTCCATACCATGAGCAGACCAGCCGTGTGCGGGAAGGACAGGAGTGCCTGGTAGCCCTTTATGTAGATAAGAGCAGCCGTCTCTGCGCCACCATGAAGGTATACCATTACCTTTCCACCAGAACTCCATATGTAGCCGGTGATTCTGTTAAAGGCCGTGTCTACGAGATCAGCGACCGTTTTGGTGTATTCGTAGCCGTTGACGATAAATATTCTGCCCTGATTCCAGCCCGGGAAGCTAACGGAAAATATCGTCCGGGAGAAGTCCTTGACCTTCGTGTTTCCGAGGTGAAAGAGGATGGCAAGATGAACGTCACAGACCGTCAGAAAGCCTACATCCAGATTAACGAAGATGCCGAGAGCGTCCTTAGCATAATCGAAGAATTCGCCGGCGTCCTCCCCTTCGATGATAAAGCCTCACCAGAAGTGATCAAACGCGAATTCGGACTCAGCAAGAATGCCTTTAAACGTGCTGTGGGACACCTTCTGAAAGAAGGTAAAATTGAGATTAAGGACAAACGCATCTACAAGAAATAATGGAATCTGATACACCCTTTATTGGAAAATAATAAAACCTGCATACCATATTGGAATACCCAAAATATGGTATGCAGGTTTTTTCTCTAAAACACGAACGGGTGTTTACCGGGGCTTGAACTTGTGTTAAACTATTTATTAATCATACTTGCTATTTAATTGGTTGGTCGTTATCCCGGACGCGATTTCACAATGTATATTCA